>Ga0078972_1004618_pt1 | contig 37065 bp, 35 predicted proteins | sample YelNatPaOPGAMG01_FD_67568 | JGI IMG/M metagenome (GOLD analysis project Ga0078972, IMG submission 67568) | Hot spring thermophilic microbial communities from Obsidian Pool, Yellowstone National Park, USA - OP-RAMG-01 (SPADES assembly) (version 2) | ecosystem: Environmental > Aquatic > Thermal...
ATGCTGAAGTAAGCAAAGATACACATACATTTACTGACACAAAGGTTGTGAACAACATCACATACTTCTATTGCGTGGCTGCAGTGAATGGTGCTGGCGAGGGAAATAACACGAGCGTGCTTGGTACCATGCTCTCGAATCTGAGTGTTGCGATAAAGGTAACGCCTGGCACATTAGGTAGCGGAGAAAATGCAAGTGTTGAGGTGAAGGTAACGAGATATGCAGATGGTGTGGCTGTGGAGAACGCAAGCGTAATGCTTTCCAGCGAAAACATCAGCGGGTATTTCTCAACGCTAACTGGCTACACGGATGCAAACGGCACATTTGTTGCCAGATTTTATGCTGGCAATGTTGAGAGAAACGCAAGTGGCAGGATTTTTGCAATGGTGCATGCCTACGGTTATTCCGATGTCATTGCTGGCACGGAATTAAATGTGCAGGCACAAGTTGGGGAAAAGAAGACGCTGGTTGTTGGCATCGAACTGAATTCCACAGCAGTTGTTGCTGGCGACTCTGTGTCTTTGGATGTGTGGGTGCAGGATGCAAAAACTGGCGAATTTGTAAATGCGACGATTGATTTAAATGTCACTAACAAAGAGATTGTAGCAGTGGAAAACATAACAACAGAAGGCACTGGAAGATGGCAGATAACGATGAAGATACCAGCAAATGCGAGCGGTGCAACGGTCGTGCTGGCAATCACTGCACATGCAGCTGGTTATGAAAATGCGAGTGCACACTTTGCGTTCTGTGTTGGGGAGCGGAGCAGTGCAAGTGCGGATTACCTGCCCTGGGAGATTGCTCTGGCAATGCTTGTGTTTGTGATTGCAGTGCTTGGAGCAAAGTTGTTGTTGGGAAGGAAGCGGCGTGTGAAGAAGTTCTAGTGAAAACTGGGTGAGACACCAAAAACATTAATTACCAAATCTCCATGCATCTCCATGTTCGACGCAGAAAAATTTGTAAATGCGATAGTACCCAAGCTCAAGGAAGAGGTAAAGGGCAGGGCGATCATTGCATGTTCTGGAGGAGTAGACAGCACCACATCTGCAGTTCTCGTAGCGCAGGCAATTGGAGAAAGGTTACTTGCAGTTTATGTAGATACTGGCTTCATGCGAAAAAACGAAACTGAGAGTGTAGAGCAAACAATGAAGGCACTGGGACTGAATTATAGAATCGTGCATGCCAGCAACGAATTCTTAGATGCGCTAAAAGGTGTGGTAGACCCTGAGATGAAAAGAAAGATCATCGGAGAAAAATTTATTCGTGTATTCGAACGCGTCGCCCGTGAATTCGGTGCTGAATATCTTGTGCAGGGTACAATTGCACCCGACTGGATTGAAAGCGGAGATGGGCTCAGGGACACCATCAAGTCGCATCACAATGTTGGTGGACTCCCGAAGCACATGAACCTGAAGCTTGTGGAACCACTCCGCGACCTTTACAAAGACGAGGTGAGGAAGCTCGCAGCGTACCTGAAAATACCAGTGCACGCACGCCAGCCATTTCCGGGCCCTGGCCTTGCAATAAGGGTTCTCGGAGAAGTCACAGAGAAAAACCTGGAAATTGTACGCAATGCATGTGCAATTGTGGAAGAGGAAATTGAGAAGGCAGTTCAAGAAGGAAAAATGAGCAAACCCTGGCAGTACTTTGCAGTTTTGTTACCTGTGAAAAGTGTGGGTGTGCACGGAGATGTGCGTTCCTACGGATATACGGTTGCGATTCGTTCCGTGGAATCAATTGACGCAATGAGTGCGGAATACTCAAAAATACCTCATGAAATTCTGGAAAAAATCTCAATTCGCATTACAAACGAGATGAAGGAAGTTAATCGTGTAGTGTACGACATCACCCACAAACCACCTGCGACGATTGAGTGGGAGTAGATTTAAAACGCTCCTTGAACTGCCTGTACATCTCTGCACCGAGTTCCCTTGCTTCTGTCAGTGACACCATGTGCTCCCATTCAAACTCCAGTTTTTCACAGAGCCATTTCTTTGAATCCTCGCTCGTTGCATCGTCGAGAAATTTGAAGTGCGCAAGTGCATCCGCATTCACCACTATTTCCGCCTCGATACTATGTGCTGTGTGTTCTCCTCTGTGCACTCCCCAGTGGTATGAAACGCATTCAACAACCTTCTCAATGATTTCTTCCGGATATCCTGCCTCTCTCAGCATCTCAGCACATACCTTTGTTCCTAAAGGGTCTCCATTAAGGTCGTGAAATGCAAACTTGGTAGCGTCGTGAAATACAATACCCAGTTCAACAACTGTACATGTGGCATTTAATTTTCTGCACAGTGTTCTCCCGAACTCAAGTGCTGGCAGTATGTGTCTCTCCCAGTAATATTCACCATATTTTCGCATTACTTTCTTTTTGACTTTTTGCATTTTCACATCTTCTTCTGATTTCATATTCATCCTCCTGAAACAGATGATGCACCTCGCAAATACATATACTTTCTTATTTTCACAACTTATTATTTTATTTCATCAATAAAAATATACTGCTGCACATAGCCAGCAAAATGCCCGAACTTCGCTCTTGCGAATTTACCAATCTGGTTATATTCCTGCGGTGTTATTTTTCCCCGTGCACATGGCTTTAGTGCGGGAAACCCGTTATCACTGGAGTATGCTCTACATACTCGGTCCAGAATATGCCTATCAATTGGAAACGCCTCATAGTGTTTGAGCGCAAAAAGACAGATGCAATCCGATACCTTGTTTCCAATCCCATTTACGCCTCGCAATTCACTGACTGCGTGTTCATAATCCATGCACTTTATCTTCTCCAGTTCAATACTGCCATCAACAATTCTCCGTGCAATCTCGACGATGTACCTTTCCCGATATCCAAGCTTGCATGTGCAAAGTTTCTCCCTGCTTTTTAGAATGCGTTCTGGTGTGGGAAAGGCATAATAGCCACCTGCAATTTTCTCTCCACATAACTCTGATAGTTTTGCAATCATGCTCTTTATGTGCGGAATGCTCGTGTTTGTAGCAAGCATAAAACTCAGCATGCACTCATATAGGTCCTGATGCATTATTCTCAAGCCATTGTATTTCTGAGGAAGGTGCCTTATTTCTGCATGTGTGCTGAAAGCATTCTCATAAATCTCTGAGATATCCAGACGCAAATCAAAGTATTCAATAAATTCTTCACGGGTAAAACCTGTAAAACGCACTGTGAGTCCATCCTGGACAATCCTGCATACCTTGTTTTTCACAACACCAGTCCAGATATCGCCATGTCTTTGCCATCTGAATGCCTGCCCGCTTTCGAGGGTGAGTGCTACATCCAGAAAATTCTTCGGTGTGAGAATGTATTTCACATGAGCACCTCGACGCCCTTCTCTGTAATTCTTACCAGTGATTCATTTTTAATTGGTTTCCATTTGAGTTTTCCGTATTTGAGTTTCTCGGAACATACCACATGCATACTGCCATGAGTTGCATAGTACAGTGTGAAGTACCTGGTGCATTTCACAGCATCGCGATACGCATATATCTCACCGTTGCTCAGCAGGAGAAAGTTGAGCGCAGTGTATTCCAGGTCTTTTTTCATCTTTCTTATTGCACCCATAATGCCCTCGTCAATGGATGTCATCAGCATGTTGAACAGATATTTGCTGTCTATAATCCCTCCGTGGGCAATGTAGTTGTAGTGCTCTATGCTGCCATTGTGTGCAAAATAGTACGCGCGCCGTCCATGCTCTGCATAAAATGGATGTGCATTCTCATCAGATATCGTGTTCTTGTCCGACGCCCTGCGCAGATGTGCAATCATATTAACATGCTTCAGATGTGAGATTTTCGTTACGATTTTACGCATTTCCTCGCTTCTGGTTGCGGGCTTTCCCTCCTTGTAAAAAATATTTTCATCGCCCATCACTGCAACACCCCAGCCATCCAGATGGCCTCTTGTAGTGTCCTTACTGCATCCGAAATCTGCACCAATCTTACCATGCTCTGCAAGTTCCATGAATTCCAGTAAAAGTTCTTTCGGAACACCATCCGCAGAAATCAATCCGAATAATCTGCACATGATGGGTTATTGCAGTGAAAATATATTAAGATAATGGTTTGATATGCCACCATTAGAATTGCTAACAATCATAGTAAAATTATGGTTACTGGCAGTAGTATTGAACCCATGAGGTGGATTCGTCTCAGTCCGAGAACAATCGGGATTATTCCCACAAGCGTAGCTACACCCATCACCACGAGTCCGATTACACCCGTAACCAGAAACACTGAAAATACCATGCCTGATAGAATAACAACCTGGAGAAATCTATTTGTGAAGAGGTGCGCCCGGCGCAGCAGTCGCAAACCTATGGCTGGAATTAGTACAAGGGCACACAGTGTTGCAAGTGCAATTGAGAAGAGACAGAGTGCGAGCACTGGCGAGAACGCATCGAAGTTCAACCATTTTTCTGAGATTCCACATACCTGTTCCAGTGTTGCAATTGCCCCGGACCTTGTCTTCTGAATGATAAACAGTGCACCGATATTGAATACAAATGCAGATGCCTCGATTGCAGATGTGAGTGTTATGTATTGTTCCGGCCTGGTGTCCTTTGTTCCGACCATCACTGCACCACACCCTGGTGTGATTCCAGGAAAGATTCCAATCAGCATTCCAATGAAGGCACCGGGTAATATTCTGCGTTCAATGCCTGTTTTTGTGCTCACAACCTCTTTCTGTTCGGGCACATAGCCAGGTTTTGTAAGGTTTATGCTCAATCCAGCTACACCAAAGAGCCCGGTAAACAGTGGAAAAAGCAGTGTGAACGCAGTAAGATGAGCCACTGGTGTGAAGAGCACGGTCCAGCCGAGAATACCCGAGAGCAGGAAAACGAAGAATGCAAGTGCATATCCAGCCACATGGCTTTCATGCACATCGTCGATAAATAATCCATAGAAGCACACATCATCACCTTTCTTAACCTGAAATCTCTCCTTCAACTCGAATTTGATGCGATATTTTCGTCTCACAATTATGCCACGCCTCCCATCATCCGAAAGCCACACAACTTTTCCCTTCACCGCTTTCAGCACCGTGTTTTCTGCATCTGGCGTTGTGCTGAATACTAAAAACTTCTTTCCACGCACATACTTTTTGCCTTTTTCGGACAACACAATCAGTGCACAAACACACGCAAGTACAACAGGCACAAGTGGTTTTATTTTCTCATACATTCCCAGCGGCTCTGTCAGAATCATTTTTACCGGAAGAAGCAGAGCCAGTCCGAACATTATACCTAAAAATGAACCAATAACTGAAGAATGAACTACCTGCATTCCTGCACCCTTCATAAGCAAACGCTGTGCGGGCTGGAGCGTGAAAGTTTCGCTTGCATCAGGTACGCCAGTGAGCATGGCACCAATTACATCCGAAAAATTGTGCGTGCACATCGCAGCAATGAACATTGATATAAATCCATAGAACGCAGTGTCAGGGTCTGTGATTTTACTCATTAATTCCATGTATAACGGGAAAAAAAGAACAAGCAGGATTGCTACATTGTTCTGGTGGAGTCCTGGCACTAATCCGCATATTATCCCGAGTATTGCACCCATCAACGCAAGGAGCGATACAATCACAAGTAATTCCAACATCGAACAGAAATGTATTAAGCAAATATTAAGCGCAACCACTACATGTAGGCGAAAGTGCGGGGATTTTTCAAAGGCATTAATCATAACCTTTTTATTCAAAAATACTATCTCCTGCACAATGGATGAGAGTACCACAACAATCATCATCGTGACATTCATCTTGGTCTTCCTTCTGCTATTTATGTTCTGGCTGACGCGCGTGCTTGCAAAGAGACCTAGAAACATAACTGAGAGCGTTAGATACAAGAAGGACAAGGCGTACAATGCCATACAATTCACTGAAAAAATACTCGAGCACAGCAACGCCAGATACGAAATAAAGCGCGATTGCTATGAAAAACTGCGTTCTGCAAAAAATGCATATGAGCGTGGTCAGTATACAATTGCAATCGAGTTAACAGACGATATAAAGAGAACATTACAGGCGAGTGGACATGGAAATAGGCATCGTAGGTAAACCTAATGTGGGAAAGAGCACATTTTTCGCATCTGCTACACTTGCCAGCGCGCAGATTGCCAGCTACCCATTCACAACGATTGAGCCAAACATGGGTGTTGCATATGTGCGTGCCAGATGCCCGCATCTCGAGCTGAATGTGCAGTGCATGCCCAGAAATTCTCTTTGTATCAATGGCACACGGCTGATTCCTGTGAAAATGATCGATGTTGCAGGACTTGTGCCAGATGCCCATAAGGGCAAAGGGCTGGGAAACAAATTTCTTGATGACCTCAGACAGGCAGATTGTTTAATTCACATTGTGGATGCAAGTGGCTCTACGACCTGTGATGGAAATCTATGCAAGCCCGGTGAACATGACCCACTGGAAGATGTCGAGTTTCTTGAAAAAGAGATATACTACTGGTTTGCAGGAATAATCATGAAGGACTGGGAAAGGCGTGCAAGAACAGTTGAGGTGTCTGGTGAAAAGCTGGAGGTACTGCTCGCAGAGAAGCTCGGTGGGCTCGGCATCACGGAGAAGCACATCCTTGCAGCCCTGCACACCGCACCTGTGGATATCACGAGACCCAGCAAATGGACCGAGTCAGATGTAGTTTCGCTTGCGAAATTTCTTGTGAAAATTTCGAAACCAATAATAATTGCAGCAAACAAAGCAGATATTGCAAGTGAGGAGAATCTCAAGAAGCTGTTGAATCTCAAAAATTATATAGTAATTCCTACAATGGCAGATTATGAACTTGCACTCCGTAGGGCAGCTAAGGCAGGAATTATAAAATATACGCCTGGTGATAGTGACTTTGAAATACTTAAACCAGATACGCTCACAGAACAACAGAAAATTGCCCTTGAAAGAATCAGGGAAGGCATGAAAAAATTTGGAGGCACGGGTGTGCAGCAGTGCATTGAAACCGCGGTTTTCAAAATGCTGGAGAGAATTGTTGTATATCCTGTGGAGGATGAAACACACTTCAAAGACAAGGAAGGGCGTGTATTGCCAGATGCATATTTGATGCCTAAAGACAGTACCGCAAGAGACCTTGCATACAAGGTGCACACAGACCTCGGTAAAAATTTCATCAGAGCAATTAATGCGCGAACAAAAATGGTTGTTGGTGCGGACTATAATCTGAAGGATGGGGACATCATAAAAATCGTTGCAAGAACATGATATTTATATACTGGGGATATTTTCATATTCAGTAGCATATGTGAATTACTTGCTGGTTGGCTGCCGAGGTGGCCCAGACCGGGACGGCGCAAGCCTGGAGACACTGGCCAGCAAGCTTGTGGGTCTTGTACCCTCGGGAGTTCAAATCTCCCCCTCGGCGCACCCTTTTTCAGGAGCCTTCGGCTCCCGAAAAAGCGTGCACGGAAACCCTTTTCAGCTCGCTACGCTCGCCGAAAAGCGTTTACGGAAAAAAGAATAGAACCTAACTAGGAGGTACTTTCGGGATATGCGAAGCATATCCCTTGGTAGGGAACTTGGGGCGATAGCCCAGACCGTAAGGGGGGCGTTTAGCCCCCCTCGGGCGAAAGCCCCGCAGGAAAGAATTTATATGCCTCATCTGATATAGATGAGCGGTGTAAACATGAGAACATATGTACGCATGATCTTCAGCACTGAGGGCGCATCCCCGGAAGAGATTGTACCCATAATGCACGAACTCGGTTTTGAGGAAGCATTTGGAATGCACGATTTCCAGTATAAATGGAAAAAACAGGCGGAAATCAGCGATGTGCTAAAACTGATCAGCAAAATGCACAAGTCCCTGAAAGGCACACAGATAAGATATGAAGTAACTACTGTTATGTGAAAATGTTCCTGGATGATGAAAATAAACGGGTTGTAGAACGCCTGAGGGCGCTTAACCTTTCGTTATGCAAAAACTGTCTGGGCAGGTTATTTGGTAAGGTGGGCAGAGGACTTGACAATGTTCAAAGGGCAGCACTCGTGATGTCTGAGCATGGATACGAATGTGTTGAGCCAGACAACTGTGCATTGTGTGGCGGAATCTTCGGGAAACTGGACTTTTATGCGAAATCTGCAGTCGAAACCATGAATGCAGTTGAATGGAATTCGTTTCTCGTGGGCTCTAAGTTTGAGGAAGAGGTGCTTGCTAAAGAAGAACGCATCTGGATGAGCACGAGTGCACAGCATGCAGAGGCAATAAAAAGCGAATTTAACAGGGAAGTAGGTAAAAAAATCTCACAACTCACTGGCAAGGATGTTGATTTCGATGAACCTGACTGTGTAGCTATCGTAGATACAAGATTCGACACAATAAATCTGGAAATCCGACCGTTATTCATATACGGCAGATACAAGAAATATGTGCGTGGCATCCCTCAAACCCGCTGGTTATGCAGAAATTGCATGGGTAAGGGGTGCAAAAGATGCAATGGGAAGGGAAAAATGTACGAAACAAGTGTACAGGAACTGATTGCTGAGAAGGTCATGCTTGCAACGCAGGGAAAGGAGCATTTTTTTCACGGTATGGGTCGTGAAGACATCGATGTAAGAATGCTGGGAAATGGAAGGCCATTCATTCTTGAAATACGAGAGCCAGTAATAAGAACGATAGACCTGAAAAAACTGGAAAACGAGATAAATGATTTTGCAGCTGGCAAAGTATCGGTAGAAAAACTGCGTATTGTCAGCGGAAAGAAAGTTGAGGAAATCAAGGAAGAAAAGTGCAAGAAGAGGTACAGCGCAACGGTAGAAATTGCAGGAACTTGTACGAAAGAGATGCTGGAAAAATCAATCAACGATTTGAGAGAAAAGGATATATATCAGGAAACTCCTAACCGTGTACTACACAGACGCTCAGACATACGCAGGGTCAGACACATCTATGATGTACTGCTAAACTGGGTCGATGGAAATACCGCTGGACTTGAAATCGAATGCGAAGCAGGAACATATGTAAAAGAATTGATATCTGGCGATGGAGGCAGAACGCGTCCGAGCCTCACGGAGATACTCGGTATTCCGTGCCGGGTAAAAGAACTTGATGTAATCTGGATTCACGATGAACATACGGAGGAATAAATATGGTAAAGGCATCGAAAGGAATAAGGTGCAGAACAAGAGGAATTCTTCGAAAAAAGCCGCGAGAAAAGGGAATGCCGCCTGTAACTAGATATCTCCAGAACTTTGAAGTTGGAGAGAAGGCAGCAATCCATCTTGAACCGAGTTCACCGGAAGGTATGCCTCATCCACGGTTCCACGGATTGACTGGCACAGTCGTGGGAAAGCAGGGAAGATGCTACATGGTGGAAGTCAGGGAGGGAAATAAACTTAAGATTGTGATTGCAGCACCCCAGCATCTCAGAAGAATTGGCCAGTAGGTGGATTCCATGCGTAAATATCTCACTCTTGCAGAAGTAAAGGATTTTCTGGACAATGAAGCAAAGACAAGAGAACTTGGAAAGTATTCGAATAGTGCCCGTGAGCATGCAAGTACATTTTCTAAACTGGATGTGAAATCCGCCCAGAAACTGCTTTCTGAGTTGATGGAATTGAAAATTCGTGAAGAGCATGCAGTAAAGATTGTGGATGTGCTGCCAAAGACACCTGAGGAAGCCCGTGCCATCTTGCAAAATGAACCAGACATTGATGAAAACAAAATCGGTAAAATTCTAGAACTTATAAAAGAATACGGAGCGAAATAGGTCTCTATTTTCTCATACAGGGAGATGAGATAAATGGAAAAGTTTGAGGAATATGCATACATACTGGATTTTCTACCGCAGGGAAGATATGATGATAAGCGGATAAAAAAGGAACCACTGGCACTTGCACTCGGAGATGCGGAATTCAAGTTGTTCGAGTTGATTATAAAGCCGAACATTACTCCATCGATAGGCGACAGGGTGTACATCGGGAAGGAAATCGATAAGAGAAAGGAGATACATCAGATAAAACGGAGAATTGGATACAAGGAACTCACTCCCACTGCACAGGTGGAACTCCCGTATGTAGTTCTCCAGATTGTACATGAGCAGGAAAAGCGATTTGTAGATTTTTACAACAACGCACCTCCAATCACCACAAGATTGCACATGCTTGAACTTCTCCCCGGGCTTGGAAAAAAGACGATGTGGGTTGTGATTGAGGAAAGAAAGAAAGGACCATTTACTTCCTTCGAGGATATTTCAAAGCGCACAAAGATACATGCACCGGATAAGCTAATTGCTGACCGGATAAAGCTGGAACTCGAACACCCCGAGGAAAAGTATCATATATTTGTGGCGAAGTAGTGCATGCTCATGTCTTGCCAGCAGGTGATGCCTTATAGTACTTCTCGATATACTGCTTGTCCACCCTTGTGAGATAACTCTGGGGCACCATTGAGAGCAGTTCCCATCCGATATCCAGTGTCTTTTCAATCGGGCGGTTCTCATACCTTCCCTGAGACACAAACTTCTGCTCAAACGCATCTGCAAACTCAAGGATTTTCCTATCTCTGTCAGATAGTGACTCCTCACCCACAATCGCAACGAGACCACGGAGGTCCCTGCCCTCTGCGTAGAATGCATACAGTTGATTTGAAAGTGCACGATGGTCCTCTCTGGTTGAGCCCGCACCAATGCCCTGGTTCATCAACCTTGAGAGCGATGGAAGTATGTCAATGGGCGGATATATTCCCTTGCGGTGCAACTCCCTTGAAACAAAAATCTGGCCTTCAGTAATGTATCCAGTCAAGTCAGGGATTGGATGTGTCTTATCATCTCCAGGCATTGTGAGAATCGGGATTTGAGTGATAGAGCCCTTGCGTCCCTTGATTCTACCTGCTCGCTCATAGATTGTTGCAAGGTCAGTGTACATGTAACCGGGATAACCCCTTCGTCCAGGCACCTCTTCTCGTGCTGCACCGATTTCGCGCAGAGATTCCGCATAGTTTGTCATATCTGTGAGGATGACAAGCATGTGCATATCCTTCTCAAATGCAAGATACTCTGCAGCAGTGAGTGCAATCCTTGGTGTGATCAGGCGTTCAATTGCAGGGTCGTCTGCAAGGTTCAGAAACACCACACTTCTGGCAAGTGCACCTGTGCGTTCAAAGTCCCTGATAAAGTATTTTGCCTCCTCATTCGTGATTCCCATTGCCGCAAATACCACACCGAATTCCTCGCCTTCCTTGAGAACCTTTGCCTGTCTTGCAATCTGGAGCGCAATATCGTTGTGCGGCAAGCCAGAGCCAGAAAAAATCGGAAGTTTCTGTCCCCTGACCAGCGTGTTTGTGCCATCAATTGTAGAAATCCCTGTCTGAATAAACTCCCTTGGTGCATCCCGTGCATAGGGATTTATCGCACTTCCAATGATATCCCAGCGTTCCTTTTTCATGATGCTTGGCCCGCCGTCAATTGGTTCTGCAGACCCTGAGAAAATTCTTCCAAGCATTTCGTCACTCACTGGAATCTTCAGCGTTTCACCAAGGAATGTCACGGTGCTCTGTCTGTCCAGCCCGGTTGTGCCCTCAAACACCTGCACCACCACAATGTCCTTTGAGGTATCAAGCACCTGCCCGCGCTTTTTTTCTCCGCCCGGCGTCTCAATGCTCACAAGCTCGCCATAGGCAACAGGATGCGTTTTCCTGACAAATACCAGAGGCCCGGCAATGCTCTCAATTGTTCTGTAACCCATCGAGAAACTCATCTGAATCCCTCCTTTGAGAGTGCATCCAGTTCCATGGCAATTGCCTTTTTCGCCTCCTCAATTGCCTTCTTGAACTCCCTTTCAAATCTCGACCTTGCAAGCAGTTCTACACTCGATATACTCACGATGCGCCGCACATTCACACCCTTCTTCAATGTCTCCCTGGCGAGCTCATCAACCCAGAGAATTGTTTTGAGCAGGAGGTACTGGTTTTCCAGAGAACAGTAGGAATCCACTTCATGGTAGGCGTTCTGCTGGAGGAAAATCTCCCTGATCAACCTGCCAGTGAACAGCGTGACCTGCTCACCCGGGGGTAACGAGTCACTACCAACGAGTTGTACAATTTCCTCGAGTTCCGCCTCCTTCTGCAATATTGCAACTGCGGACTGCCGTAAGTTCACCCAGTCCTCACTCACATTTTTTGTAAACCATTCATCAAGGTATGTTGTGTAGAGTGAGTAACTGGTTAGCCAGTTAATTGATGGGAAATGCCTTCTCGCTGCGAGTTTTGCATCCAGTGCCCAGAATACCTTCACAATACGGAGGGTATTTTGTGTTACTGGCTCTGAGAAATCGCCACCAGGTGGAGATACAGCACCGATTACCGTAATTGAGCCCTCCTTACCGGAGAGCGTTATCACCCTGCCAGCCCGTTCATAGAATGCACTCAGTTTTGCAGCGAGGTATGCAGGATAACCTTCCTCGCCTGGCATCTCCTCAAGCCTCGACGAAATCTCCCGCATTGCCTCAGCCCATCTGGATGTTGAATCCGCCATGAGTGCAACCGCATAGCCCATGTCCCTGAAGTACTCTGCAATCGTGATGCCCGTGTATACGCTTGCCTCTCTGGCAGCAACTGGCATGTTGCTGGTATTTGCAATAAGCACGGTGCGTTCCATCAGGGGTGCATTTGTTCTCGGGTCAGTGAGTTTCGGGAATTCCTCAAGCACCTCGGTCATCTCATTTCCACGCTCACCACAGCCCACATATACCACGATGTCTGCATCACTCCACTTTGCAAGTTGATGCTGTGAAACGGTTTTTCCAGAACCAAAAGGTCCGGGTATTGCTGCAGTACCACCCTTTGCCACAGGAAACAGCGTATCAAAAACCCGCTGTCCAGTCATAAGCGGTTTTTCTGGCATGAGTTTTTCCTTGAATGGTCTTGCAAAGCGCACCGCCCATTTCTGCATCATCTGAATCTCAGTGTTATCCACAACACACACGGTCTCTGTAACCGTTCCCTCCATCTCTCGAATTTCCTTCACAACACCGTGCACATCTGGCGGAACAAGGATATATGTGCGGTTATACTTTGTTTCCTGCACATAGCCCAGAGCATCGCCTGGCATTACCCTGTCTCCTGACTTTACCATGGGAACAAAGTGCCATTTTGTGTCTCTGCTGAGCCCGGGCTCGATAATTCCCCTGCGTATAAAGTCGCCCATGCGTTCCTTGAGTTTTGGCAATGGACGCTGGATTCCATCGTAAATCTGCTTTAGAAGCCCTGGTCCAAGTTCAATCATCAGTGGATTTCCTGTGTTCTCAACAACTTCCCCGGGTTTCAGTCCGGATGTATCCTCATATACCTGAATAACCACCTTCTGCCCCTCAATACGGATGACCTCACCCATCAGGTGTTCCTCACCTACAAACACAAGGTCATACATTCTCGCAGGCAGATTAACTGCAGTCACGACAGGTCCAGCAACACGATAAATTTCGCCCTTCATTTCTGTTCCTCCTTGTATAAATCAACACCAAGTGTTCTCTTTATCTTATCTCTCAAATCCCTTTCTGGCTCGCTACCAATGGAAACCACAACTGGCTTCACGGAACGCCAGAGTTTTTCTCGCAATTCAATATGCACATTTTGCACATCCTCGTGGGAAAGCACAATTATTCCCGTGGTCTTGCTCTTCAACAGGTTTTCCAGCACACTCTCAATGTTATTTCTATCAACAGGTATTGTATTCCGCACTCCCGCAAGGCGAAAACCAGTAACGAACTCTGGAGAACCCACAACCACAATCTCGTCGCCTTCCATTTTTACCACCCCAGGAGCAATTTTATCTCATCACTGGTAAGTCCGTGTGCCTTGCCCCTTGCAATTGTTCTGATTTCTTCCACCTCTGTTTTTTTTCTGAGTAGATAAGAAAGCACTGGAAGTATGGATATTGGATATATAACTGCGAAGTTTTCCGCAACACGGAGAAGCACCTTCTCAAGTTTTCGGATATAACCCCCGCAGTGCTCCATTGAACACACCTGGAAAATCTCCTTCATATAATTCTCAAACCACATGCCTGACATGTGTTGAGTGAGTTCTTCATAGTCCTTGCTCTCGCACATCTTTTTGAATTTTACGAGGTTAATCGACCAGCCACCTGGAATGAACACATTTTCTATCAACGAACTCTCAATTTTGTTTCCCTGGGCGTACACCATGAGCTTCATTACCGTCTGTATGTTTCTTATGTCTATCTCCTTGCGCACATACTCAAGCAGGATTTTATCAGCCCTCGTTTCCTGATATTTCCTGACAAAATTCACCAGTGTATGATAGTACTCTTTATCAAGTGTGTCCTCAACACTGGCAAGGTTCTTATCCGCAAGATACATCGATACAATTTTTGCAAACTCGGTATTTTTGAAATATGCGGATATGTCGCTGGCATCCAGTGCACCTTCCCAGAATTCCCAGCGGATATTCCCGCCCGAGAGCATATTTTTGAGCACTTCCTTCTTTTCCGTGTTGCTATGCACACCACGGAGAAATGTCTTCATGTTCCACACATCAATGCTTCTCAGGAACACTGCAATGCGTGCCCTTGCACCACCGTATGCATCATGGTAAATTTCGGTGTATGCCCTGCCAAGATTCCTGTTCAAAGCACCCTCAATCACATCGCTCGTTGAGAAACGATAGAGCATTGCAAGTGCATCCACATCTTCCTTGTATGTTCCTTCGTGCATATGACGCAGTATCTCTCTCAAATCCATATCAATCATGCGGCGTATTTCCTCTGGCCTGTAGAGTTTAAGCCGTTTCACCCGCACACGGGTGCAGAGATACGCGAAATTATCACCACTGGCTCCTGATACCTGCATATTCACCTACTCAAAGAGCATGCGGTAAATCTCCTCACCATGTTTTTCAAATATCAACTCAATGAGATGTTCATACCGCAGGTCAAGCACACGCTCACCATTCTTCTCCTCAACGAGAATTCCACCAGCACACTTGATGTTCCCGCGGTATGGATACACTGCGAAACCCTTTACTGTCCCCTCATCCTGTGCATTTGAGTACACAACGCCATCCGGGATTTGCTGTTTTGCAATCCTCAGCATTCTGCCAATTATCTCCCGCTTTTTCTCAGCACCGAGATTTGCAAGGCGTGCCAGCATCTCTGCTTTTATGCTTTCCAGAATCTCGTTTATCGTGCGCAGCTCCATGTGCTTTGTGCGTATCTGGAGTGCGTTGACTTCCTGAGAGAGTTCAAATTCAAGGCGCTCTTTCTCCTGTGCAATCCTCTCCCTTTTAGTATTCTCTGCTTCCTGCGCTGCATTTGCCAGTATTTTCTTTGCCTCGTCCCTTGCCTTCTCATTGAGTTCCTCTGCCTTCCTCTTTGCCTCTGCCTCAATCTTTTTGATTGTGTAGGCAAAGATATCTTCCTGGCTCATATGTGTTTCCTCTTAGAACATGCCGAGTATCTTGAACGCCACAAGGATTCCGAAAATCACAATTGTTTCTGGAATCACAATGATTGCCAGCGCTCTACCAAACAACTTCGGGTTCTCTGCTATTGCCCCCACTGCTGCAGCACCAATATCCTTCTCTGCAATGCCCGCAGCGAGTGCGGCAAGTCCTATTGCAATCCCGGCACCTATTGCAGCCAGACCCTCAACTGCCATCTTTTTCACCTCGCTTTGTGTATATCCTTCTGTATCCAAACGGATTGTAAGAGAAACCACCACCTTCATAAAACTTTGTGAAGAACTCCACATAGTGCAACCTGATTGCATGCAATCCTGCTGAAAGAGCGCCAAGGAGAAGCAGGAGGAAATGAATTATAAAGAATGCCAGAATCGCGGGGATTCCGTATGATGTGAAAAACAGAGGTACAACCAGTGCATTGACGGCAACTGCAACGCCTGCCTTCGCCACACCCACTGCAAACAATCGGATATAGGATAGGAGATTTGAAAAAATACTGAAAAATTCTAGCGATGCAATGAAGCCCTCACCAGCAATCAGGAGGCATGTACCAATCACAAACAGCGGGATGATTATGTAGTATGTGGATACTGGCAATGGTATTTTTGCAAAAAGTCGCATGACACCAACAAAGAATCCAGTGAGTATAACAATCCATCCGGACTTTCCAATTATGTGCCTGTAGTTTTTATGCCAGAATTCGTTGTATATTCCCAGGGCAAAGCCAAGCAGGAGATGCACATAGCCAGCAATCAGCGTGGCAACCATGAGGAAGTTGATGTCCATAAATTTGTTAACAAGCCCACCATACCCCATTTCAATCCCGAGCAGTGTGGAAACTGCATAACCGCTGTGTTCTCCATGTGGCAGGAACGGGAGCCCGAACATCTCTCCGAAGACAAAGCCAAAAACTATTGTGGAGATTGCAGCAAAGCACAGCACATTTCCTACCTGCTTGCCTCCGATACCAACCAGCTGGTGATTCCGAAGATACAGGGCAAGCCCGAGGAGCATAAGTCCGTATCCAATATCTCCAATTATAAGCCCGAAGAACAGCGGGAAGGTGATGAACATGAGGAGCGAGGGGTCGATTTCCTCACTTCTGGGCAGGGAGTACATTCTCGTCAGCAATTCGAAGTTTTTCGTCACGCCTGGATTGTTTAATTTCGTTGGCTTTTCATTCGTGTCCTCAACTGGGATCACGCTTACGCCATAACTAGCTGAGACCTTCTTCAATTTTTCAATTTCTCGTGCTGGCAGCCAGCCGTCTATCAAAAACGATGTTTCACCAACTAGAATTTTCTGTGGTAACTCTTCCTTTGCCACCCTTATCTCAAGGTACTCTCGTGTTGCTAAAATCTCCGTCTTATACTTTTTCAGTGCATATGCAATTTTCATATCAACTTCGTGCAATTCCTTTTGCAGATTTTTCAATTCCATTGTATACATCCTGGTAAGTTCTTCGAATGTATGCACAACAGGAACTCCTTTATCCCGTCTGGAAGAAATATAACTGACCAGTTCTCCTATTTTCACCTCACGAATTTGAAGCCCGGCAATCAAATCTCTGAGTTCTTTTTCTTTCTCGTTCGGGTAAAAGAGCGCAAAGGCAGTGCTCCGCGCCTTCCTCGGTGCCCGTGTTATTTTCACCCAGTTCACATCACGAAACTTCTGTTCCAGTGTGGAATCACAAAAACCTGTGATAACGCCAATGTGTTCATACGGGCCAAAGTCACCAATCTCGAGTCCCAGTTTTCTTATTTCTTCAATTGCGCTAAGATGCTGTTCTACACGCTTTATTTCATCATTGAGTTTCTCCTTCCGGTCTGTGCTTTCAATCAAGCTAATCCCGGTGCCGTGAATAATGCTTTCAATCGTGTCCATGTTCTTCTCAACCGCACTTTCCTCAACCTGCCCAGCTGGCTTTTTATCCGCATCGATTTTAACACGCTCCAGAACAATGCGGAGTTTTGTTATCAGTTCCGAATGCTTCCCTGCTTCTGGCTCAGGCACACCCTGCTGGAACACACCATCTCCAGTACCTGGTTCACGGATATGCAGGAGTGCAAGTTCATGCAGTGCGTCTACATATTCCTTCATCCTTTCTTTCTGGCCGAGAAGTAAAACCTCCACCATCTCATCTGGCTTAAGCATTAAGTTCCTCCTCTAACGCCTTCATCAAGAAATCAAGGACTTTCTCAGTTCTGTTCCGAGCACACTGTGTGAGCACATCAATTCGTTTTTTTGTTTCTGCATCAATTTGTCTGGCAGATTCCTGCAAGCGTTTCTCCTTTTCCTCACGCAATCTTTGAATTTCTTTTTCTGTCTCCGCATTCACCCTGCGCTTTATTTCCTCAGCCCTTGCGACTGCAGACAAAATGTACTTTTTTGATGCATCCCGTGCTCTGGTAATATATTCTCTTGCCCATGCTTCCTTTTTTCTGATTTCATAAAGTACCTGGTCCCTGTGCACCGGAGCCAGTTCATTCTGTTTTGCGGTCATCATTTCACAATACATTTCTTTTATATAGAATTTCGCTTTTGGGACAGTCATGGGAAAGCAAGCCGCATGCACTGCATTTGCAAGATTGCACATGGGCATCATTGATATGGGTACAAAAAAGAGGTATGGGGCAATCGGTGTTTACATCGACCGTCCTCGATTTACCGTGATGTGCAGGAGTGCACATGGTTTTAGCATGTCTGGCATATCACAAAGTGCGGAATACCTGGATTACGCAAAGTGTGTGATTGAAACGCTCTGTGCACACTTCGATATAAAACCAGATGTGCATCTGGAAATAAACGAATGTTTTCCCTTGCATGTAGGGCTGGGTGGTAGAACTCAATGTGCACTTGCGATTGCTTCTGCATTCCTCGGGCTCAATAACATCAGATTTGAGGTTGAGGAAATTGGTGACCTGCTTGCCCTCGGGAGATATACCTCTGTTGGTTTGCATGCGTTCAAATCCGGCGGTTTTATCATCGAGACAGGCAAAGACATGGGTGTGCGGACCGCTGTGCACATAGATTTTCCAGAGGATTGGGCGTTTCTTGTGGGAATGCCGGAGGGGAAGGGTCTGGGTGAGGATGAGGAGAAGAGATTTCTGGACGGTGTTTCGGGAGATGACAGGACTGTGATGGAAATAAGCGAAAAAGTGCTGCTTGAAATTATCCCGTCATTGAAAACAAGGAATATTGAGCGGTTTGGTAAGGCGTTGAGTGAAATCCAGGAATTAACTGGTTCTTATTTTGCAAGTGCACAGGGTGGCGCATTCTCAAGAAACTCTGTGGATGCCATTGAAATCCTGAAAAAGGCGGGTGCACGGGGTGTGGGCCAGAGTTCATGGGGACCTGTGGTTTATGGTGTGTTTGAGAACGCAGGCACTGCACAGAAGGCACTGGGGGAGATATCTGAAAAATCAAAAATCACCTGGTTTATTGCAAAGGCAAGGAACCTGGGTGCCTGGACTACCACCTGATGGGCTAAACGCCAGGCAGGCCGTCAAACAATTAGGAATTTTGTTCTCTAATAACGAATAATGCTTTATCTAGATGGTCATTTTAGTTTACAAATGACGCATTTGTGATTATTATAAAACACAACGACGAATTATCAGACGGTCTGAAGGGAGGCGTTTAGCCCCCCTCGTAGCCCAGAAAAATATAAATCATATTAAGCTATGGGGGTACCGTGGTTAGAGAATCTGTCATAAAAGAAATGCTGCTGGATACTCTTACCAAGATTGTTGGAGATACTGCAGAAATCCTGTACAATAGTGTGTGTGAGACCTATTTAGTAGACCCAGATGCCCCAAAACCGAATGACTTTCCGAAGATTGGCAGAGGACTGGTCGAGGTATTGAAGCCATACGGTGAAGAACGGCTCAAACTATTTTTGAAGGGAATGCGTCAGATTCAGTTAACAATTGGCGATGAGAATTTAAGCAATGAATCTCGGGAGGAGATATTGCTGTACATCGGAGATATGTTTCTTGTGCTTGGGGAGATACCAGAGGCGCTATCACATTATTTTGAGGTTGCAAACATCGCCACAAAAACAGATAACAAAATCTTTCTCAGCAGAGCATTACGAAGAATCGGGGATGTTTACAGCACCAAAGGAGAATATGATATAGCGATAGAGAAATACATGGATGCAAAGAACATTGCTGAAAGCGGAAATGATGCTGCTGGCATTGCAGAAGCACTTCGAGAAATTGCGGAAATTGAATGGAAAAAAGGAGAATACAAACTTGCGAAGGAAAAGGCGAAATCTGCCCTTAAATTTGCGGAAAATACAGAAGAGCCAATTATCCGCTCAAAAATTTATATCACACTTGCCAGAATTTATCTGTATTCGGGAGATAATCAGGTTGGACTTCAGTATCTTAACAGCGCCCTTAAAATCGTGCAGCAGATAAAAGACCAGTTCGAAATCTGCAGGATATATAACACATTCGGAGTGTTTTACTACACCGTGGAAGATTACGCCAGCGCCTCAAAGTATTTCAAAGAGACGATGGAGCTGGCAAAAACGATGGGTGATCTACTCACATACACATATGGCATGATAAATCTAGCCAGTTGCTACATTAATCTTTCAAACATTGAGGAAGCAGAGAAACTGGTGAATGAGGCAATAAAACTTGTTGCAAAATTAGATAACATCTATGCAAGTGCAATTCTCCAGAGTGTGCTCGGTCGACTGAATGCGGCAAAGAAGAACTGGGAAATTGCCAAGAGCAATTTCGCAAACGCAATAAAGATGATGGACACACTGGGGCTACAATTTAATCTAGCATGGACATACATTTACATTGCGGACATGTACCTCTCAAAAAATGAAAAGGGCGTGGCAGTTACATATCTTGAAAAAGCTGAGGAGATATTTTCAAATCTGGGGAACCAGTATCTTGCGGAAAGAATGAAAAAGAACATTGCTGCCCTGCAGGGTAAGTCATAATCCGAGGGCGAACAGGGCAAGTACAACGCCAGCAACAGTGAACGAATATATCGAAAACAGATAGAACTTTGTTCCTTTTAAAATTTTCATGAGCACACGCAGTGACAGAAGCCCCACGATAAATGCAGTAATTGCTCCGACAAGCATTGTGGTAATTTCGATGCTTCCGGTTAATCCTGAGATATCCCGCATTTCAAGGATGAATGCGCCAATGAATGCGGGAATGCTTGCAAGAAAGCTGAATCTAGCACCATCACTTCTTTTTACGCCACGGGCTACACTTATCGCAATCGTTGACCCGGAACGGGAGAGCCCGGAAAATGAGGAAAGTCCCTGCATAATTCCGATCAGGAGTGCGTCTGTTTTGTTCAAATTTTTAGCTTCTCTGGTCTCACGACCGAATTTCGTGGAGAGATTTAAGATGCCCTGAATTATAAATGCAATTCCCACTGGCAAAAGTGTTTGCATATACCAATCGATAATGTAGAGTGCTACAATTAGCCCGATAATCCCTGTAGGAATTGCAGTGAGCAATAAGAGAACCGCATATCTTCTTCCATCCGTCTTTCTTATTGCATGCATTATTTTTGTTCCATGCCAGATATCGACGACTATTGAACACAGGTCTTTTAAAATCACATAGATTTCATGTCTGAAGAACACGAGGAGGACTAACATTGTAGCAAAATGGAGCCCGATATTGAAGCTAAACGGTGTTTCTCCGATAAAATGCTGTACTATTATGAAGTGTCCGGAACTGCTGATGGGAAGCCACTCTGCGATACCCTGTATTACTCCCAGAATCATTGCAGTGAGCAAATCCATGCTTCGGGAAATTGGATATTCTATTTTAAGCTTCCTTTATAACATGGGCTCAGCCGGATTTGAACCGGCGACCTTCACCGTGTCAAGGTGACGTCATAGCCACTAGACTATGAGCCCGTATAGAGGGCTAAGACAAATGGATAAAAAAAACTTTCTATACGATAAAATGCCTGCTAGGTAGCAACTATGAGTATGTATATATAGCAAAATATTGTTGGGTATGCAATGCATGTTAAACTCACAGAGAAGCACGGCATTGCCTGCCTCGCCCTGCTTTTTTTGATTGTCTCAGTATTTGTGCTGAGTTTTCCTTACGCTACAGAAAAACCAGTTGTGCCAGATGAGAAGGCATATTACCGCTGGGCTGAACTGTACTCTGAGGGGAAATATGCGGTGCCACTGGAAGAATGGTACGATGATTTTGCTCCACTTGAGGTGTACATCAACAGCACCTCAGCATATGCCATAGACATTGCCTATCATGTGGACAGGACTGGCGAAACATACAACATAAACGGATGTGTGTGGCTGGGCGAGAGAGGGGTGAGAACGCATCTCTCCCTGTTTGTGCTCGCTGAGCCAGGTACACCGCCTAAAAAGGTTGCGGAGAAAAACACAACATCTGATGGCCTGTTTAATTTCAGCAAACTCCTTAAAGGCACTTACATGCTTGAAATTTCCTACACTGAGAGCTCATCAACACCGCCCGTAAATCTCACCCGCAGGGAAATTATACCCGCTGGCACACCCATGCCGTACTCCGCATTCCTGAACATCACATCATGCGAAAATGATCAGATAACGGTGCGTAACTACAACATACTCGGAAACCCGATTGGCAACGCTAACATCACAGTTCTCAGAAAGATACCTGGTGAGCAACCCCATCCAGTTATGACACTTAAAACGGATGCAAATGGCACTGCGGTGATTCCACGCACACCAGCCATCCAGCCAGGCAACTATGTAATTCTCGCCCAGCGCAACGGAAGTGCAAATGGTGCAATTTGTTCAATTGTGGAGATTGATGGAAGTATGTACGCAGTGAATCACTGGCCACCGGGGTACTCGATAATTCTCTCCGGTTTTATGAAACTCGGGCTGGTAAATTATGTGAGCATATTTTTTATGGCTTTAGGCACAACCTCACTCTACCTCGTGTGTCGAAGAATGTTCTCATGGCATGTGGGATTTTATGCAGGCATACTTTTTCTTACCTGCGGCACCGCAGTTATGCTTGTTTATGCACGGGGCATGGGCGACTGTGCAACCATGTCACTTGCCTTTACTGGCTTTGCACTTCTGATTGAGGGTGTTTATGGAAATCACGGGGCACATGCACGGAACCTTCTCCTGTTTGTTGGTGGCTCCATGTTCGGTCTCAGCATTCTGGTGAGATACTCCACTGCAGTGGTGCTCTTCATGCCACTCGCACTTTTTCTAACACTGCTCTACAGAGAAATCAAGAAGGAAAAGACAAGGAAATGGCGGGGCGTGGCACATGGACTGCTGAGAACACTGAAGTTAGCGACGCCCTTTGTGATTGGTATTTTACTGCCAGGCATCTACATTGCATCCTATAACACAACATACTTCGGTTCTCCGTTCAATTCTGGCTATCAGTTTCCCTCCATGGGAGTATTCACGGTGAGCGATGAGGGGAATTACACCGCAGGTGTGAGCGAGCCAGAGAGCACGATGTTTGAGGAGTACTTTACACCCTCGCTCGACGCACTCTACAATCTCCCGAATATTCTACGCTGGCTCCTGCTGTGTATGCCCGCATTTTTCACATTTCCCCTCGGAATGCTCTACAAAAAGAGGGACACATATGCCTGGCTTCTGTTCATCTATGCACTCCCCGTGCTGGTCATATACATGCAGATGTCATGGGTGGCATCATGGGATAACCCTGTACGGGCAATGGAAGATACAAGGTATTTCCTGCCAGCACTCCCAGCACTCTGCATTCTGACTGCATTAGCATTTGAACGCTGGGAACACAAAAATGGTGCAGAGACCATGCAAATAAAAATCCCAGTAGTTGCGATTCTGGCAATGATTGTGATTTCCGGCATGCTCTGTGCGTTTGCAGGAATAAATATGGAACTCGAGAGAACACGGATGATGCTGCTCCAGGGTGCAGTGACTCCAGACGGTAGCCCAGCTCCCCCGCCCCAATCATTTCTCGCTCCATTGTTGATGTTCCTCTGGCTACTCAACCTCGCTGCAATTGTGTCCTGCTATTACATAGCAATATGGGGGGAGAAGAGCAAACGCCAGTGCTGAGCGAAATGTTTATTATTCCGCAGTCCATATGTGTGTCATGTACTGTGAGAGGTTTGTTGTGTTCCTGATTCTCCTGATGTTATGTGCAGGTGCACCTGCATTGAATGCGTCTGGGAAAGGCGTGGAGAAGCTACCACATGGAATGCAGAACACGGTTGGCAATGCAATGGCAAAGAGTGTGAACCGCACTGTGTATGGGTTTTTGCCCTACTGGACATCCTCGAGTTACACACCATCATGGGAATTGCTCACACACATTGCGTGGTTTGGTGAATCGCTTTCAAGCACGGGCACCGTGTCTTCATCGCACCCGCTCCCTGCAAACCTGCTGAGCCAGGCACACACATATGGCGTGAAGGTTCCGCTCACAATCACATGCTTTGATGCGGATGCAATTGATGCGGTGCTTGCCACATACAGAGACACTGCCATCGCAAATATCCTCAGCAAGGTGCAGGCATATGGCTGTGACGGTGTGAGCATTGACTTTGAAGGCGTGAGAAAAACAAATTCAATCACGGGCACCTCAAACAAGGATTTGCTGGAGCACTTCATGAGCCAGTTATACACCAGATTCAAGTCGGCGAATCCCGACTACCATGTGAGCATCTGTGCACCCGCAGTTGACTGGAACAACATATTCCGCAACTCGAACCTCTCCTCCTGCCTCGACGCCTTCCTGATTATGGGATACGACTACTTCTGGTCTGGGTCTTCAAACACAGGTCCAGTGGCTCCGCTTGATGGATACACCTACGACCTTACATACTCGGTGAGCACATACAAGAACTATATCTCTGCCAGTAAAATTGTGCTCCTCCTGCCATTCTATGGTTTTGACTGGCCATGTGCGAGTGATGCCGCAGGTGCAGGAACCACGGGCACGGGTACCGCAGTTGTGATGCGGAATGCGGTGGCAAATGCACAGACATATGGGCGGAGATGGCACAATGCATCGTGCACACCATGGTATGCCTATCAGAGCAGTGGCGTGTGGCACCAGTGCTGGTACGACGATGCAGAATCCCTCAACATCAAGTTCAATCTTGTATTTGATTATGGTCTCCAGGGAACTGGGATGTGGGCACTGGGCTATGAAAACACGGCTATATGGAATGTAATCAGTGCAAAATTCAACGGTACCCTGTCTCTTGCTGGCAAAAAGATTGCAATCGATGCAGGGCATGGTGGTTCTGATGTTGGTGCCACGGGCATCGATGGCCCCGGCTTTCCGAACGAGGATGACTTCACACTTGATATTGCCCTCCGTGTTAAGGAGTTGCTGGCGTATGCAAATGCCACGGTAATTCTCACAAGGCAAACTGATACGGATGTTGCGCTCCAGGAGAGATGTGATATTGCAAACAACGCAAATGCGGATATATTTGTGAGCATCCACATGAATTCTGCAACAGAGAGTGCAAAGGGCACTGAAACATTCTACTATGCAAACTCAGATACGGACTACAGTGTGGAGGGGAAGCGGCTGGCTGAGAATGTGCAGGCAGGGATTGTTTCACGGCTCGGAACATACGACAGGGGTACAAAGGGCGATTATCCATACTTTGGCTATCACCTCTATGTGCTTGCCCACACAAACATGCCCGCAATTCTCACCGAAGTGTGTTTCATTTCAAATGCCAGCGACTTCAACATGATTTCAAACCCTGACAAAAGGACACTTGCAGCCCTTGCAATCTATGAGGGCATCTGCGGGTACTTCGGCGTCTCACCAGTCTATTCCTCAACTGGAATTTCCATTGCGTATCCCTCAAACAACTCCGCAATTACTGGCACAACAAAGTTCTCAGTCTCATACTCAAACAAAAACCTGCTGAGTGCATGCAGGTGGCGCATCGATGCAGGTGTATGGGAGGATGCCTACAGTAAAGAATGGTTCTTTAACACAGGGCAGGAAAGTACTGTGTCCATCAACACCTATGACTTTGCATGCGGCTATCGCACGGTGTACTTTGAACTGCGCGACCTCTGGGGAAACACAAAAACGACAACCTGGAACCTGTGCTTCACAAGAAATCTGGCATTCGAGGGCACTCCATGGGGAAGCAGCAGTGCATATGCACTGAATGACGACAACGATACAAACTATGCTGCGAACGACCTCGGGGTTCCGCTGTACATTGCGCTGAAATGTAACCACACGATAAGGGCAATAAAAACGCACCTCTGGGATGGAGATAACAGATATTATCAGTATAAAATCGAGATTTCCAGCGACAACATCACATGGACTGAGGTTGTGAACAAGACGCAGGGCGAGTACCGTAGCTGGCAGTGGGACACAATCGATGCGGTTGCAAGATACATCAGAATAACTGGCACATACAACTCCGCTAACCAGTGGTACCACATCAAGGAGATGCAGATATTCGGGCGCTTGCTCACACCCTACAGCGTGTATGGCTATGTGATGGATGAGGCAAATAATCCCATCTCTGGCATTACCGTGAGCATCACTGATGCAAATAACGGTATGGCGATGAATGTGACCACGGATGCATATGGATTCTACGAGGCGGAACTCAACGAACTGAATTTCACAAATCTGGATAATATTGTTGTTGTACTCCCTGCGTACGGTGCCTCAAAGCAGTTCGTGCTCAATGATTTAAACACGAGCATGGAAATTTCATTCGTTGTGAGTGCAGTGCATGAGTACGATGCACTCTATGTGAGCATTGCCCTGCTGGGCGTTGCGCTGCTCACGGGATGGAGGCATGGGAGAAGGTATTGCGTGCACTAGTGCATGTGTTCGGCGTGCATGTTCGTGGTATTCTGCAAATCACACACCAACCAGTGCAAGCACATGCTGTATAAATACATCATTTCTTGAGAGATAAAAATTCTTCCAGTTGTTTGTGAATATCACGCTTTTTCTGTCGAACACGATGTCCGTGGCTGTGAGACCTTTCCTCACCACAATCTGGATGTCTGGAGCATGAACTGCACCCAGCGCTCTCTCAGTTATCACAATCACCTTCACATTCCGCTGCACCGCCTGCATTATCGCACTCCCTGCCCTCTTCCACACTCTCCTGAAATCTGGCGTTGCAACCACAATTTCCCGCTCACTGCTCATTATGAACTCAACCAATCGCTTCTGGAACTCCTCATAACCCATCGGTATTATCTCGCCCCGGCCCTCCTCAAACATATTTCTGAACTTCTCAATGCGTTCGAATGCATCTAACACACGAGCCCCGAGTTCCCGCACAATCACTTCCGGGCTCACCGCACGATACACCTTTGGCGTCTGCGCAGTGCTTTTAACAAATCCTCTCCTTTCGAGTTGCTCAAAAACACGGTATCCAGAGGTTCTCGGGATTCCTGCCATACTGCTTATTACCTCAACGGTCCCATAATTTGCAACAAACAAATACACATAAGCCCTTGCCTCGTTTTCGCTCAATCCCATTGCTCGCAGTGCAGAAATTGCATTGCCAGTTAACTTTTCAAATTCCTCGATTCCCGCACTTTCAAATCGCTTGAGTATTTCAAACAGTGCCTCGTACATGTACCATGAAATGAAACAAAAGATTTATTTGTTTGCCTTCATATCACTGCCCCGTGATAACATGGTCGTGCAAAAAAGTAAACTCAGGAAGGGACTGCCAAAGGACACTGAATCGCTGTGTCCAGAATGCGGAAAGGTGATAAAGGCAAGGATTTACGAGGAAAATGGCAAGGTAATGATTGAGAAGACATGCAAGGAGCACGGGACATTCAAGGATATTTACTGGAGTGATGTGGAACTTTACAAAAAAGCAGAGCAGTGGGCGTTTGATGGCATCGGCGTTGAAAATCCAGCGATAAAAAATGCCCGGACATGCCCTGATAACTGCGGGCTATGCAATCTGCACATGAGCCACACCGTGCTTGCAAATCTTGACTTAACGAACCGCTGTAACTTAAGGTGCCCGATATGCTTTGCAAATGCAAATGCTGCTGGCTATGTGTATGAGCCCGGTTTCGAGCAGGTTGTTGAGATGATGAAGGTACTCAGAAGCCAGCGGCCTGTGCCAAATACTGCAATTCAGTTCGCAGGTGGAGAGCCCACGATATATCCAAGATTCTTTGATGTGTTGAAGAAGGCAGAGGAACTGGGTTTCTCACAGATTCAGGTGGCAACAAACGGTGTGAAGTTTGCAAACAGCTATGACTTTGTGAAACAATCTGCAATTGCTGGCCTTGACACCGTGTATCTGCAGTTCGACGGGCTTGAGGAGGATATTTACATCAAGGCAAGGGGCAAGCCATTGCTCGAGGTGAAGAAGAAGGCGATTGAGAACATCAGGAAGCTGAGGCAGGATAATCTAAAGATGAGCGTGGTACTTGTGCCAACCGTGGTGAACGGGATAAATGACCATCAGGTGGGTGCAATTCTCAAATATGCGATTGAAAACCGTGACATAGTCAAGGCGGTGAACTATCAGCCAGTTTCATTCACAGGCAGAATAAACCAGGAGGAACGAATCCAGGGCAGGTTCACATTGACTGACCTTGTGGACCGGCTTGTGAAGCAGACGAATATCTTCAGAAAGGAGGACTTCTATCCAGTGCCCGTTGTTGCCCCGATTTCAAGGTTTTTCTACGCAGTGAATGAGGAGCCAGTTGTTGCATTCACATCGCATCCACACTGCGGTCTTGCCACATACCTGTTCATTGAGGAGGATGGAAATGCAATCCCGATAACCCGCTTCATTGATGTTGAAAAGTTCCTGTCAGAGATAAATAAGCTTTCAGATAAGGCAATGAATGCCAGAATTATGAAGAAGCGTTATCTGCTCTCTGCCTACTCACTGCTCAAGGAGTGCTTTGATGAGAACAAGGCACCCAGAGGCATGGACAAGATGAAGTTCATCGAGACACTGAAGGGTGTGCTCTCCACAAAGGGCAAGGACAAGCTTGCTGAGTTCTCCTGGAGCATGATGATGGTCGGAGGTATGCACTTCCAGGATTTGTACAACTACGACATTGAGCGTGTAAAGCGATGCGTGATTCACTATGTTGTGCCAGACGGGCGTATAATTCCGTTCTGTGCATACAATTCTGGACCGACATACAGAACTGAAGTTGAGAAGAAGTACTCAATTCCGCTATCAGAGTACAAGGGTGGTAAGGATGAAGAGTGACAAGGAAAAATGTCTCTACTGTGGTGCATGCGTGGGCACATGCCCGAAGAATGCGATATATCTGGAGGAAACAAGGGTCGTGTTTGATGAAGAAAGGTGCGTGAAGTGCCGGCTTTGCGTGAAGGTGTGCCCAGTGGGTGCAATTTCTGAGTGAGGTGAAAAGATGAAGGAAATTAACTGTGATGTGCTCGTGGTTGGTGCTGGACCAGCGGGAAGTGTCACTGCATGGTATGCTGCAAAGGGCGGTGCCAGTGTATTGCTCGTGGAGAAACGGCAGGAAATCGGCTCGCCTGTGCGCTGCGGTGAAGGGCTCTCAAAATACTGGTTAAAGGATGTGGGCATCCCTGAGGACAGGCGATGGATTGCAAATGAGGTTGATGGTGCACGAATATTTTCGCCTGCAGGTAAGGCGTGGATAATCGATGAGAAAAGTGCGGGTAACGAAGTTGGATATGTGATTGAGCGGGACCAGTTCGACAAGTACCTGGCACAACTGGCAGCGCGAGCGGGTGCAGAAATCATGCTGAAGACATGGGTGAAGGGGATAATAAAGAAGGATGGTTTTGTGTGCGGTGCAGTGGCAAGGCACATGGGCGAGGATGTGCGCATAAATGCAAAGATTGTGGTTGGTGCAGATGGCTACGAATCCCAGGTTGGTAGATGGGCGGGCATAGATACCAGCTTGAAACCGAACGATATAGATACCTGCATCCAGTACAGAATGACTGGTATCGAGTGTGACCGCAGATTCTGCGACTTCTACCTGGGCAGTGTGGCACCTGGCGGTTATATCTGGGTGTTTCCTAAAAACGAGGATACTGCAAATGTTGGCATTGGTGTGCAGTTGAGCAAGATTAAAAATCCAGGCGAGGTAAAGCAATATCTGGATAGATGGATTGAGAAACAGCCAGGCATAAAGAAAGGCAAGAAGATTGACATGGTCGCGGGTGCTGTGTCCATTTCACAACCTCTGGAAAGAACTGTGGATAACGGCCTGATGCTCGTGGGAGATGCAGCAAGAATGATAGACCCCATCACAGGCGGAGGAGTATCAAATGGTTGCAAGGCAGGAAAGGTGTGTGGCGAGGTTGCTGCCCAGGCAATTGAGGCAAAGGACTGCTCAGCAGAATTTCTGCAGCGGTATGAGCGGGGCTGGCGTGCAATACTTGAGGAGAAGCAGTACAGGAACTGGCTTGCAAAGGAGAAACTTGTTACACTGAGCGACGATGTATTCAACGAAATCATAGAACTCCTTGCTGACACTAAACTTGAGAAGTTAAATGTGTATAACCTGCTTAAGGCAGTGAGAGCGAAATTCCCTGACCTTGTGAAGGAATTCGAGGAAATGCTGTGAGGTGTTCCGTTGAATCCACCAGAGCCAGAGAATGTTGAGATTTTAAGGGAGATGCATGCACGGGTGCTGGAGCGTGAGCGGAGCATCTGTGCACCCTATGCCACCACAAGTGGAGAGAGCAGGGGTACATACCGTGCTACCCAAATCTCGGACACGGAAAACAGAACGCTCTTTGCCAAGGACAGGGACAAACTCGTGCACTCAAATGCGTTCATCAAATTGAGCGGGAAGACCCAGGTGTTCATCTCACCGAAAAATCCGCTCATCAGCAATCGCATGACGCACACACTGCAGGTGGCACAGATAGCGAAGACAATTGCAAGGGCAATCGGTGCAAACGAGGACCTGGCAGAGGCAATTGCACTTGGACATGACCTGGGGCATCCACCCTTCGGGCATCGTGGAGAGGTGTGCCTGAGCAAGCTGTGCAGGGAATATGGAATTGGAGATTTTCATCATAATGTGCACAGTTTACGCACCGTGGATGTACTGGAAAAGGGTGGAGAAGGGCTAAATCTCTCATGGGAGGTGCGTGAGGGAATACTGTGTCATGATGGCGAGGTTCCCACAGGCGAAATCCAGCCCATGCAGGCGAGAAAGGAGCGGGTTGAGGATTACACACGGGAAGAATATAAAATGCCACCGTCAACACTTGAAGCATGCATTGTCAAAATCTCGGATAGAATTGCGTATGTGGGCAGGGACATTGAGGATGCAATTGCAGGGGAAATAATTACACGGGATGAACTTCCAAAGTCACTTACCGCAGTGCTTGGAAACACAAATGCAGAAATCATTGATACAATTGTGAAGGACATCATCGTGAATTTCGAGCGGTTCCGCAGGGAATTTGTTGCAGTGCACGGTAGAGAGCCGACAAAATACGAGGTAAAACTCAGAATGACACCAAGAATTCGTGATGCAATGAACGAGTTAATTGGTGGTGTGAGAAATGGAACACCGTTTGGATTCAATTATCCACATATATATTTAAGCGAGGAAAATCAGCGGTATGCGGAGCAGGCGGACAGGATAATTACTGGCATATTTACCTCATTTATGAATGAACTGAACAATCTTAAGAAGTTGAATACCACATTGCTGGATTATGAAGGCAAAGGGAATGAGAAGGAACTCCATGGCGTGCTCGTAAAGTACTTCATGAGGTACACACTCGGTCAGCTGGAACAACTCCGTACAAATGTGGTCTCTAAATTCTCAGAGGAATTTATTGATACCGTGGTCACGGAACCTGAAGACCTGAAAATTGCACATGAGATAATTGCAACGCTTTCAATCGAAAAGGTAAAATCTGCGATTAGCCAGGCAATCGATGGCGTGCGTCTTACAATCCTGAAGCAAAACATCGAGGAATTCAAGCGGCGAGCAAATACGCTGGGATACGAGGGTTCTGGCTCAATTCTGTCTTTCCTCAAAGGAATGAACGACAGATACCTGATAGACACCGTGAATGCGGAAAAGGTCCGGGACTATGTGGCATCGCTCACAGATGACATGGCAATTGCAATATTTGAAAAGCTCTACATTCCAAAACCAATTGTTTAAGCTTTGTGTGTTTATGCCTTTTCCTTTGGCTCTGACCTGTATAACAGCATGCCCACAAGCCCGAAGCCCATGAGTGTAGCTGAGATGGAATACACGCCGACATCTGTCCATGTGTTGTACATGATGCTCCAGCACAGGTAAAATGCCAGCCCGAGCGTGAACAGTATGCCGTAGCCAATGAACACGGTTTTTCTGCTGAGTTGTTCTGCCATTGCCAATGCATATATGCGATGATTTATAAAACTTTCTCTTACCCATTTAAGAAATTCATGTTCTTGTCAGTACGCTCACACCTTCTACAACCGCTTTGAGTTCAACCAGTTTTTGATGCATGTACGCGTCAGAAGGCAAGCGCCACAGTGCTGTGCCAGCAATGCTCTGGCACACCGCAGATGACACGGACTCCTGCGGAATCACGCCCGTTATATAGATAATATTTCGGCACTCAATTTCATGCATTTCCTGTGTGTTCTGAGGTTGAATCCAGTTGTAAGGTACAAGCGGTAATTTCAATGAAAAATTTCCATGCCAGACCTGTTTTGGCTCAAGCAACCTTGCATATGACTTTGGCGGAGCTGTGTAGCTTGTATCTCTTTTTGGCGCAGCAAGTGCACTGTACAATACAACACTCCCGCGCCTGTACTCAACAATGGGGCGTTCATGTATATGCACGCCATCACTTCTAACATCGAGTGCCACATTTACAACAAATATGGGATGTGCATGCCTATTTGCAATTGAATATGTGCACCTTAAATTTCCTGACTCTGCACGAAACTGGGCTGTGAGTTTTGCAATTTGAAACATTTGATTACCGTGTGCATTTCATTTTCTGAACTTCATTTTGAAGAGGTACTTCAGGTTCTTTGTGCCGTCCTTCCAGGAACTTAGTTTTACCTCACCTTTGCGTATTCTGTATTCAATTGGAATCTCAACACACCTGCTGCACTTCTTAAACGCCTCAACCTTTATTTCCTCTGAAAATGGCATTCCATCGCTCTCAACTCGGAGTTTGGAGAGAATGCGTTTTCTGAAAACCCACATTCCAGATTGAGAATCACGGATTTTAACACCAAAAAGAATGTTTGCAGTAAGTGTGAGGATTTTGTTGCCGATTCTGTGCTTGAATGACATAACTCCCGGCTTGAGATTTGTGAGACGGTCGCAGGTGATAAAGTCAAGGTCATCCTGCAGGAGCATGTGCACGAGTTCAGGTATACGCTCGGCTGGATATGTGGCATCACCGTCAAGTGTGACAATTACCTCTCCTCTGGCTTTCTCAAAACCTGTTTTATATGCTCTTCCGTATCCCCTCCTTGGCTCATCGATTACCACCGCACCCAGTCCTTTTGCGATTTCCCGTGTCCGGTCCTTTGAATTTGTGTCTACAATTAGAATTTCATAATCCACATGTTCCTTTGCAAAGATTGAGGCATTCGCCGCAGCAAATGCATCTTTTATTGCCTGGATTACTTCACCGATAGAGTGCTCCTCGTTCATTGTGGGAATGATGACGGATACGAGCATGTTTGTCCATACACAAAAGCAGTTGATAAATATTTCCCGCATTAATTTTGTTACTATATATTCTCATGTGCCAGAACATACCCAGTTACTGGATGCTGTGCCTGTAGATGGTGGACCGGGCGAGATTTGAACTCGCGACCTCTCGCATGCCAAGCGAGCGATCTTCCACTGATCTACCGGCCCTTCTGTTATCAACATACCGATATTGTGGGGATATTAAAAATTATGGTTGCAGAGCGTTTTCCATATTCTCCGCTTCGCTTTTTTAAGTGTGGTTTCGTTGTTGTATTTTCCAACGCGTAATTTCCTGCTTTTTATCAGCGGAACAATTTCAATCATTTTAGGAATCGCTCTTACAATGTTGTCCACGATTGTGATGTCTGCGAAAACAGCAGTTCTGGATAGCGGGTTGAGGTCAATTGCAATCACAAATTTGCCCATGTTTTTAAGCGCCTGCACTCTATCTCCGTCTTCCAGCGGTACAAGCACAACATCCGCAGTGTACATGCCCGCTGTTGAGCAGTTTGCTCGTGCATGCTCTATGCCGGGAATTTTTGCATCTGGCTCTACCCCGTAGATTTGCTTTGCACCTGCTTCAGCTAATTTTCGGGCGATTTTTTTTACACGCGCTTCCGTGCGATAAAACAAATTTATCTCAATCTTTGCGTTTAACTGCTCTGCAAGTCGCACAATGTCGCTGGCACAGAGTGCGCATACATTGCCATTCACGGATATCACCGGGTTTTTTGCGTGCAGCATTTTGTGCACTGCATGCTTCATTGCATGCTCTGCAAAATCGTTTGTGCATTCGCCAATGAGGTAGTCAAATGCTTCACCACGCCCGTGTGCGAGCAGTCCTGCATCTGCAACAATTCCTTCATGCCAGCCCTCAATTATTTTTTCACGGAGCATCAACGAAATATATCTGGGATGCGATTTCGGAATTTGCATGTAGCGTAATCCAAAATCCTGTATATCTCACTTTTGCTCGTTGCCATGCTAAATTCCCGTACATCTCTCCGCAGAGAACATTTAATTACCACAACATTTATCCCCGTGGCAATGAAAGTGTGCATTGTGAGCAAGGACATTGTTCATCAGCCAATCTCAGGTGATTCTGTTCATATATACAATCTGGGACTTCATCTTTCCAAATACATGGATGTTGCTCTTATAGGACATTGCGGCATGATACGGGAAACAAAGGAATATGTAATTAACGAGCATTTTAAAATTATAGAAATACCTGACTTTCCGCTTCTGATTGGCGGTGCTTTAGGATTTTTTCTGCTGAAGCAACCGTTACTGGATTACCTTGTTGGGCGTTTCTCTCCCTACAACCAGAACCTAAAGAATGTTTTTATCAAAGAATCTACAAACGCAGATATTGTTGTATTTGAGTCGTGCTGGTATGCTAGCCTTTATCGGTACATCCAAAAACCCGATGAAAAAATCATTGTCTACGACGCCAGAAATGTAGAATATCTCCTGAAAGAGAAGGCATACAATAAATTTTTCAAAAAAGTGGTTCTGCCATATGTAAAAGCACTGGAAGAAAAGTTGACCAAAAATGCGAATGTTGTTTTTTCTGTGTCTGAGGAAGAAAAGAGCATGTTGGGAAAACTGTACGGTGTGCCACCTGAAAAAATCGTAGTATGCCCGCCAGCAATTTTTCTTCCAGCAGAAATCAAACGGGAGAATGTGAAGAGAGGGTCTGCGGTGTTTATCGGGAGTGCATACTTTGCAAATTTTGAGGCAGTGAATTTTATTATCAATGTGCTCGCAGAAAAGTTACCAGATGTGGAGTTCAGGATTGTAGGAACCGTATGCTCAAAATTCAAGACGAAAAAGAAAAATGTGGTGTTGTACGGCTTTGTTTCTGAGGAGAAGAAGAAAGAAATTCTTATGACATCTCAGATAGGAATTAACCCTATTTTTCATGGTGCTGGTGTGAATGTTAAAGTTCTGGAATATCTTGCGTATGGGCTTCCCGTTGTTACAACACCCGTGGGAATAAGAGGACTGGAAAAAATTGAGGATGCTGTGTATATCTCACAACCGGAGAATTTTCATGAAACAATAAAACACCTGATGGAAGATGTAGATTTACAGAAAAAACTGAGCGCCATGGGAAGAAGTTATGTAGCGAACCACAGAAGCTGGGAAAATGTAGAAAAAATATGGCTGGAAACAATTTCCCACATGCGAAATTAGTACTTTCAAGGATGAGCAAAGAGAAACAGCCCACACGGAATAATTATTAAATACTAGGATGATTTTTCATAGGTGGAGATTAAAAGGTGATAATATGGTGAGAAACTATGGAAAAATACTCATATGTGGATTAGTGATTGTGTGCTGTTTGTTGCAGGGAATTATGCCGTTGATATACGCCACTGGCGAAACGAAAATGGAGAAAAACAATATCGCCAGAACAGATGCTCTGCTTGCGTACTGGAACTTCAATGAAAATGCAGGAAACACAGCATACGATTCATCTGGGAACGGATATCATGGAACAATATATGGTGCTACATGGACTTCTGGCGTTTCTGGTTCTGCGCTATCATTCGATGGAGCAAGTTATGTGAAGACAAACAATTATATCACGCTGTCCAACCCGCTTACATTTGAAATGTGGATAAAGTATTCCGTTGCCAGCAATGTAAATGCAGTAATTTCAAACCGTGCACCAGGATATACCACAAACGGTGTAGCCATTTTTGTTAACTCATGGCCAACTGAAGACAGAAGCGTTCATCTGGAGGTTGGTGATGGCTCAACTGGAAGCGGAATAGTAACTGCTACGAATGTTGTCATACCGCAAAAATACCAGCATATTGTGGCTGTATGGGATGGAACAAACTCAAAAATCTATGTTAATGCTGCTGAAAAAGCAAATGGAAACCTTCTATCAGTGTCTAAATCAGATTATCTCTACATTGGCAGGATGGCCCCAACAGGCGATACCCAGGGCTTCCATGGTATCATCGACGAAGTGCGCATCTACTCCCGTGCCCTGAATGCCAGTGAGGTGCTCGACCACTACCTGAGCTACTTCCCATCGCCGCCCGCAAACCTGCAGGCGTATGGCACTGGCTCGAGCATCGTGCTCAACTGGGAGCCACCGCTCTACACAGGTGGTTCAACAATCACGAATTACAGGATATACAGGGGCACTGCATCTGGCACCGAAACACTGCTCACAACGCTTGGCAATGTAACCACATACACGGACACAGGCGTAGCTGTGGGCACGACATATTACTACTATGTCACTGCAGTGAATGCTGTCGGCGAGAGCAACCGCTCGAACGAGGTGTCTGCCGCAATTGTACAGCCAGAACCACCATCACCACCAAGGAATCTAACTGCTTATTCCTACAACGCAACTGCATGCCTTACCTGGGAACCGCCTGCGAGCACAGGCAATGCGAGTATCACGGAGTATCGCATATATCGTGGCAATGCATCTGGCACTGAAACGCTTTACGCTACTGTCAATGTACTCTCCTACAACGACTCGAATGTGGTTCTAGACAGCACATACTACTACACGGTTACCGCAGTGAACATCGCAGGAGAGAGCCAGTATTCGAACGAGGTGGCGGTAAAGATTGTTATGCCAGGACAGCCATCACCGCCAGGAAATCTCGTTGCCTACCCTGCAAACAACAAGGTTGTGCTTTCCTGGGACCCGCCTGCAAGTGATGGCGGAAGCCCGGTAAAGAACTATGATATCTATCGCAGCAATGCATCTGGAACCGAGGTGTTCTATGCTCGCATCGGGAATCTCACAAATTACACAGACACGAATGTGTCAATCAACACAATGTACTACTACAAGGTAAAGGCAGTGAACTGGTTTGGTGTAAGTGATTTCTCGAACGAAGCAGGTGTGTTTATACAGGGTCCAAGTGTGC
>Ga0078972_1004621_pt1 | contig 37037 bp, 30 predicted proteins | sample YelNatPaOPGAMG01_FD_67568 | JGI IMG/M metagenome (GOLD analysis project Ga0078972, IMG submission 67568) | Hot spring thermophilic microbial communities from Obsidian Pool, Yellowstone National Park, USA - OP-RAMG-01 (SPADES assembly) (version 2) | ecosystem: Environmental > Aquatic > Thermal...
TCCATCAGAAATTGAGCTTATAATCGTCCCAACTGTAACTCCAGACATGTTCTTTCCTTCTACAGCATGTTTTATACAAAAAGGGATAAAAGCTGGAAATGCAGCTGCATTTGATATATCTGCTGGTTGTTCTGGTTTTCCCTACGGTTTAGCAATTGCTGATCAATTTATAAGATGCGGAACTTACAAAACTGTTCTTGTTGTGGCAGCAGAGACTCTCTCAAAAATAACTGATTGGACAGACAGAAGCACTTGCGTTTTATTTGGCGACGCTGCTGGCGCTGCTATACTTCAAGCAACTGATGAGGATAAAGGTATAATATCCTTTTATCTTGCCGCAGATGGCAATTATTCGGATTATGAATTGCTTGGTATTCCCGGAGGAGGTTCAAGAAATCCGTCATCTCACGAAACAGTTGACAAACGTATGCATTATATAAAAATGCGAGGACAAGAGTTATTCAAGCTCGGGGTGAAGGCTATGGCAGAAGCTGGGCTTAAAGCTCTGCAATCTGCTAACCTTACGCTTGATGATATAAAACTTGTCATTCCGCATCAAGCTAATAAACGTATGATTGACGCTGTTGGAGAACATTTAGGATTACCAGAGGATAAATTATTTATAAATGTAGAAAAATATGGAAATACCTCTTCGGTAACCATGGCAGTTGCTTTAGATGAGTCCATAAGGGAAGGGAAACTCGTTTCTGGTGATTACGTTCTTATCGTTGCTTTTGGCAGTGGATTAACTTGGGCTGGCATCGTTATTAAAATATAAATAGATAGTCTCTATCTACTAATACTATTAATTAATACTATCAATGATCAAAGTTGGTGCTATATTTGCCGGACAGGGTGCGCAATATGCCGGCATGGGGCTAAAATTAATAAACTATAAAGCAGGTAAGGAGACCTTCAAAGAAGCTAATGATGTCCTGAATATGGACATTGAAAAGTTATGCTGTGAAGGCACAGATGAAGAATTAGCTGATACTGCGGTCACTCAACCTGCTATTGTGACGTGCAGTATCGCATTGTTTAGGATATTTCAATCAGAAGCAGTTAATATTACAGAATTTGGCTCTTTTAACTCTTTTGATATATCTGCGACTGCTGGTTTAAGCGTTGGGGAATATTCTGCACTTGTAGTTAGTGGTGCATTAACTTTTGCTGATGCTCTTAGGCTCGTCAAAGAGAGAGGAAAGTTAATGGCAGAGGCAGGAAAGATAAATCCCGGAACAATGTTAGCAATAATGGGGCTTGATGATGCAACAATAAAATCAATTTGTGAAGAGGCAAGTTCTCTTGGCATTGTTCAGCCAGCGAATTATAATTGTCCGGGTCAGATCGTCATATCAGGGCAAAAAGATGCAGTTCAAAAAGCACAGGAATTAGCACAAAAAGCGGGGGCGAAACGTTGTATTCCTTTGGACGTTAGTGGTGCATTTCATTCGCCATTAATGCGTCCAGCCGAAGATGGTCTGAGAAATGCCCTAAAGGAGATCTCTTTTTCAAAACCAAGTATCCCATTTATCGCAAATGTAACAGGTGATTATTTATATGATCCAGACGAAATAAAGGAGATGCTCGCCCTTCAATTGACTAATCCAATACAATGGGAGAAATGCGTGCTTAAAATGGTAAATGATGGTATAGAGACTTTTATTGAGTTTGGACCGGGAAAAGTCCTTTCAGGTTTGGTCCGAAGGATATGTCAAAAAGCAAAAGTATTTAACATGGAAGGAACAATAGGTAGTGATCAGTAATCAGTGATCAGTGTATTGCTTATAATACTTGTTACTGATCACTAATCACTATTTTTAGTGAGGTGGAAATGGAACTTAAAGATAAAATTGCAATTATAACAGGTTCGGCAAGAGGTATCGGCAAAGCAATTGCTCATAAACTCGCTCAAAACGGTGCAACAGTTGTTATATGTGATCTCAAAATGGATGACGTTCAGCCTACTGTTGATGAATTCAAATCCGAAGGCTTAAATGCGATAGGATTAGAGGTCAACGTGACTGATATGAAGTCCGTAGAAGCACTAATTGACGAAGTTATGAGTAAATTTGGGAAAATAGATATACTGGTTAATAATGCGGGAATCACTCGTGACGCATTAATTGTCCGAATGGATGAGGCAGATTGGGATAGCGTTATTTCTGTCAACTTGAAAGGGACATTCAATTGCACAAAATGTGTTGCAAAAATAATGATGAAGCAAAGAAGCGGGAAAATAGTAAATATAGCTTCTATCATGGGGATCATCGGGAACGTCGGTCAAGCTAATTACTCTGCATCAAAGGCAGGTGTAATAGCTCTCACAAAGACAACTGCAAAAGAATTAGGGCGTCGTGGCATTAATGTAAATGCAATAGCACCGGGTTTTATCGCTACAAAGATGACCGAGGCTTTGCCCGAAGCACAGAAAGAAAAAATTATTGAGGCAATACCATTAGGATGTGTTGGGTATCCTGAAGACGTAGCGAATGCAGTTGCGTTTTTAGTTTCGGATTCCGCCAGATATATAACAGGTCATGTTATTCAAGTTGATGGCGGATTAGCTATGTAATTAACTTAAATTATTCAATAGGAGGAATTTAAAGTATGGTATCAGAAGAGAGGATCAAAGAGATTATTATGGAACAGCTCGGCGTAGATGAAGATCAAATAACTCCGGAAGCATCATTTATTGATGACCTCGGAGCAGATTCTTTGGATACAGTTGAATTGGTTATGGCGTTTGAAGAAGAATTCAACATTGAAATCCCCGATGAAGATGCCGAAAAAATAAGAACAGTCCAAGACGTTATAGATTATTTAAATTCACATCAAGCGTAAATAATTGTTAGTAGTTAGTAGATAGTTTAAAAAAAGTTTTTAAAAACCCCAACAACTAATAACTATCTACTAACCACTATATGTTAGCGGAGCGAGAAGGATAGATGCGACGTGTAGTTGTTACTGGTATGGGAGCGGTCACGCCAATTGGAAATGATAAAGACACATTCTGGAAATCTTTATGTGAAGGTAAATGTGGAGTATCAAGGTTAACATATTTTGATCCGACCGATTTTGATTGCAAAATATCATCAGAGATTAAGGGTTTTGATCCATCGCCATTCTTAACCAAGAAAGATGTTTCAAAACTTAAAACTGCCAAATTTATACAGTATGCAATATCATCTGCAATTATGGCGAAAGAAGATGCAAATCTGGATATTAGCAAATATGATCCATATCGTATAGGAGCAATAATTGGTTCAGGAATTGGCGGAATAGCGGTAATTGAGGAACAACATAAGATTCTTTTAGAAAAAGGACCTGGTAGAGTAAGTCCTTATTTTGTTACTCTTGAAATTGCTAATATGTCCGCAGGTCAACTTAGTATTTATCTTGGTATTAGGGGTCCAAATTCCTGTATTGTTACTGCTTGTGCTACTGGCAACCATTGTATTGGCGATGCGTTTAGGATTATACAACGTGGCGATGCTGACATCATGTTTGCTGGAGGGGCGGAGTCCGCTATAACACCATTATCGTTTGCAGGATTTTGTTCAATGAAGGCTATGTCTATAAGAAACCATGACCCTGAGCATGCAAGCAGACCGTTTGATAAGGAAAGAGACGGCTTTGTTATGGGTGAAGGTGCTGGGATAGTTATCCTTGAAGATATGGAATCCGCTCTTAACCGCGGTGCTCGTATTTATGCGGAAGTTGTAGGTTATGGAATGACTTGCGATGGATACCAAACAACTGCTCCTCTTCCCGATGGTGATTCTGCCGCTAACGCTATGCGATTTGCTATCAGAGATGCAAAATTACAGCCAAAAGATATAAGCTATATTAACGCACACAGTCCATCAACGGTTCTTGGTGATGCGGCTGAAGTTGCTGCTATCAAATCTGTTTTCGGAGATTACGTTAAATCTCTGCCTATCAGTTCAACCAAATCTATGACAGGTCATCTTCTTGGGGCAGCTGGAGCGGTTGAGTTTATTGCATCTGCTATGGCAATATATGACGGCACTATACCACCAACAATAAACTATGAATATCCCGACCCTGAATGTGATATTGATTGCGTCCCAAACCATGCCCGAAAAGCTGACGTCTATGCTGTCCTGACAAATGCCTTTGGCTTTGGTGGACACAATGCAACTCTTGTTCTAAAAAAATTTGAAGAGTAGGCAGAAGGTGTTCCGCTTCCATGCTCCTGTTAATCATTGTCAATTCTAGCAATTAAAAGGATTCTGGAAATGTGCGAGGAAACGCCTGAAATCCAACCAAACACCCAAGAAAATACAGATTCATTTGAACATAAAGACCATTTGACGATTGACGATCAACGCTTTGAGGAACTTTATTCCCTTGAATATAAAATCAAATACGTTTTTAATGATATACAACTGCTTGATCATGCCCTTACGCATAAATCAGCAATAACAATCAATGATAAATATTCCAGATGTAATGAAAGAATGGAATATCTCGGCGATGCAGTCTTAGAACTAATTGTAAGCACTTTATTATATAAAGAATTTCCCGAATATTCCGAAGGTCAATTATCAAAGTTAAAAGCTGTTACCGTAAGCAAACCGATACTTTCCGCTTGTGCCAAAGAACTTGGACTTGGGGAGTTTATAAGATTTGGGTCTGGTGAGAGTTCAACAGGTGGGGGAGATAGACCATCAAACCTTGCAAATGCTTTTGAAGCCCTTATTGCCTCTATCTACCTTGATGGTGGATTAGAACCAGCAAGCGAGTTTATTATTAGAACACTGAAAAATAAGATATATGAGCTTGACAAAGACGAGATGAAAAGGGACTATAAATCCGCTTTGCAAGAATATTGGCAATCTGTTTCTCGTAAATCTCCTGTTTATAGAGTTATCAACCAAACAGGACCAGACCATGACAAACGTTTTGAGGTTGAAGTGATGCTGTCCGGTGAATCCTATGGGATCGGGACAGGAAAAAATAAAAAGGAAGCAGAGCAAAAAGCTGCGGAAAAGGCTCTTGAAAAAATATTTGACAAAAGGAGGAAAAACGATAACGGTTAACCAGTTATCTATAAAACTATGAACTTTGATTTGACAGACGAACAAAAAACTATTGTAGAAGCTGCAAGAGAGATATGTGAAGCTGAATTTGCGCCAAAAGCTGACGAGATAGACAAAACTGGGATTTTTCCAAAAGAGAACCTTGAAATATTATCCAAATATGACCTCTGCGGAATCCCTATACCAGAAGAATACGGCGGACTTGGCGCTGATTTCTTGACATGGGCACTTGTTGGTGAAGAAATAGCGAAAACTTGTAGCACTACAAGTGCTATATTTGGTGCAAATATGCTTTGCATCTATCCGATATATATGTTTGGAACAGAGGAACAGAAGCAAAAGTTTCTTGTCCCCCTTGCCAAAGGCGAAAAACTCGGAGCTTTTGCATTAACCGAACCATCCGCGGGATCAGATGCAGCCAGCGGAATAGCAACTGCGGTAAAAGAAGGCGACGAATATGTGCTTAACGGGTCTAAAATGTTCATCACTAATGCAGATGCTGCTGACATATACGTCGTAACATTTAAAACTCAACCAGCACGAGGCGCAAGGGGCATGAGTGCCATAATTGTAGAAAAAGGGACCCCCGGATTTATCTTCGGAAAACAAGAGGATAAAATGTGTTTCCATGCCTTACCAAACTGTGGTCTGACGTTCCAAGATTGTCGCGTGCCTGCAAGTAACCTTCTCGGTCAGGAAAACAGAGGATTTCGTGTCGCTATGGAAACTCTTGATGTCGGCAGAATTGGTATGGCTGTTGGTGCTGTTGGTCTGGCAAAGTCTGCCCTTAAAAAATCCATCAAATATGCCAAAGAGAGAATACAATTTGGTCAACCAATATCATCTTTTCAAGCGATACAACATAAACTCGCAGATATGGCAACAGAAATTGAAGCAGCGGAGTTGCTTACACTAAAAGCGGCATGGCTAAGAGACCAAAATAAGCCTTTCAGTGATATTGCTGCTATGGCTAAATTATATTCTTCCGAAGTATGTGCAAGAGTAACTACTCAGGCTGTCCAAATCCATGGCGGTTATGGGCTTGTCCGTGAATATTCTGTGGAAAGATATATGCGTGAATCCAAACTCTTTGAGATTGTCGAAGGAACATCAGAAATCCAACGAAGCGTCATAGCTGGACATGTCTTAAAATAATATTAATGCAATCAAACAAAAATATAAAAGCCTTTACGAAACTTGGTATGGTAAATATAATGTTTATGGTGCTTTTATTGAGAAATCAATTAAATTACTGAAACCAAAAGGGAGATTAATATTTGTTGTTCCTGCGAAATTTATGATTTTAGATGAGTTCAAAAAACTGAGAACTTTTTTATCTCAAAGTGGTAAAACTACTTTAATCTATTTAGGACCAGATGCGTTTAAGCCTGAAGCTGATGTTTCATCAGTGGTATTAGATTTTCGCAAGTCTGATATAAACTCATATTTAGAACTTTTTGAATATCAAAATAATGAAATTCACACTATAAAGATCAACTCTCGTTGGAAAGGCGAAGTGGTAAAATTTGAGACGAATTACACCCGGAAATTAGAAAGTGCTTGCCTTCACCGATTGCATGATATTTACGAAATCAAGGTGTCTCCCCGAACACCTGAGATCAAAAATAGTCTTCTTATAGAAAAAGAAAAACCTATTCAAATAGAAGATTATATTCCTTTATTAAATGGACGAAATCTTAAATGTAACAAGATCAATTATGACTGCTTGACGGGATATTGGATTAAAAAGACAGATGTAAGTAAACTCAGAGGATATTTCCAAAATCCTCATATTGTCGTTGGTTTAGGTTTCCGAGAGAATGGGAAAGTGGCAGGGGCTTTGGATAAGAAATGTTATCCTTGGATGGGCGATGTTTATCATTTGCTAAAAAAGGGCGATCTTTTCAGCTCAAAATTTGATATGAGTGATACAGAGATATTGGAATATCTCAACTCTGTATATGTCCAAAAATATATAAAAGATACATATAGGGAGATCACTTATCATTTAAGCATTTCTCAACTTAAAAATTTGCCATTACCTACGAAAAAAGAGTGGGAGATAATAAAATCATGGAGAGGTTGTAGAAAGATAGATGCGTATAATAGTTTGTATAAAACAAGTTCCAGACACAAGCCAAATGAAATTTGATAAAGAGACATACTCTCTGATCAGAGATGGCGTCCCATTTATTATAAATCCCTTTGACGAAAATGCGATTGAAGCAGGTCTGCAAATTAAAGAAAAACATGGCGGAGAGGTAATCGTTATAAGTATGGGTCCCCCACAAGTTGTGGAGTCTTTACGTCATGCTATCGCTATGGGTGCAGATCAGGCGATACTTCTCAGCGATAGGCGATTCGCACTTGCAGACACACTTGCAACATCATATACGCTTGCGACTGCGATAAAAAAGATCGGCGGATATGACATACTTCTATTCGGCAAACAATCAATAGATAGCGATACTGCCCATGTCGGACCTAGTGTTGCAGAATATCTCGGTTTGCCACAGATAACCTATGCAAAAAATATAAAAATAGATGATGGCAAGGTGATAGCAGAACGAGTGCTTGAAGGATATTCTGAAATCGTTGAATCCCCTATGCCAGTTGTCATAACTGTTGTCCGTGAGATAAACAAGCCAAGACATCCGTCACTTAAAGGTGTTTTAAGAGCTAAAAAAGTTGAAATACCAGTTTGGACGCCAGAAACCATAGACGCAGATATTAATAGAATCGGGAAAAACGGCTCTGCAACTGTTGTGACGGGGACATTCACTCCATCATTACGCGGCAAAAATGAAATATTGACAGGGACACCAGAGGAGATCGCCGAAACATTATTTGCAAAGCTGAGGGGACTGAATTTGATTTAATCTATTTTAAGAGGTGATACGATGGTTAAAACTGTAAATAAAACAGTAGGGGAACTGACTGTTCAAGATTTTCAGGATATTGTCAGAAAAATTGTCCGTGAGGAAATGTCATCAAATTGGCGTATTGATAATGAAGGAAACATCATTTTTCTTTTTGAAGAAGATTATATTGATTATATAAATAAACGTAAGGGGGAAAGCCCTCTTGAAATTAATGCTTTTTTTATTGATGACCAAGGATTCACTGTTAGATATACTGATGAGGAGTTGACTGCGAAAGCAAAAAAACGTATTGAAAAAGCAAAAATGGAGATCGCCAAAGGAAAAGGAATAAATCTTGAAGAAATCAAGCAACGTCTCAAAGCCAATTAGATCGTTCACAACGAAGGATTGATATTCTGGACATTGGCAAACATGATGAAGTTTATAAACGTTTACGGAAAGTGTAGAGTCTTAAATAATAATTGGATTTTTAGGTTATGGAAAAAATAAATTTTGACGAATACAAAGGACTTTGGGTCTATGCTGAACAACGCGACGGTATATTAATGAACGTCGCTCTTGAATTGCTTGGTGCAGGACGAGGATTAGCAGATATTCTTGGTGTCCCATTATCAGCGTTATTGCTTGGAAATAGGACTGATGAGATAGCTAAACAATTGATACATTTCGGAGCAGATCAGGTATATGTTGTTGATCATCCATTGCTGAAACAATATGAGGTGAACTTATACACAAAAGCCATAGCTTCTGCCATAGAGAAATATCGCCCTGAAATTATGCTTTTCGGTGCAACATTTATCGGCAGAGAACTCGCCCCAAGGCTTGCAACAAGGTTACAGGTCGGCTTATCCGCTGATTGCACAGAATTAGCGATAGATCAGGAAAATCGCTTGCTTGTCCAAACTAAACCTGCATTTGGCGGAAATGTTATGGCGAAGATAATTATTCCAAACCATCGCCCACAAATGGCTACTGTCAGACCAAATGTGATGAAACGGTTAGAACCTCAAACATCACGGACAGGTCAAATTATCCATATAAACGATGTCTCATTGCAAGCGGAAGATATACTTACAAAGGTGATTGATATAGTCAAGGATGCAGAATCCAGCGTCAATCTTCAAGAAGCAAAGATAATCGTTGCTGGTGGATTTGGTCTTGGCAAGGCGGAGAATTTCAGTTTGATCCGTGAGCTTGCAAATGTGCTTGGCGGGGCAGTTGGCGCATCAAGGGCAGTCGTAGATGCAGATTGGATCTCATCATATCATCTCGTAGGGCAGACGGGAAAAACCGTTCAGCCGAAACTATATATCGCTTGTGGAATATCAGGTTGCATACAGCATATAGTCGGTATGCAGTCATCGGAAGTCATTATCGCAATAAATAAAGACCCTAACGCTCCTATATTTAACATAGCGACTTATGGCATAGTTGGCGATTTAACCGAGATTGTGCCAGCTATAACAAAAGTTTTCAAGGAAAATTTAGGGAAATAACGGAGAATATACCATGTCACAAATGATGGAAGAATTGACCTATCAGCAACGTCTTGATATGCTTCACGAATTGAAACTTGAACATACAAGGCAGAAACGAGAAGCTAAGGGACCGATGGATCATGACGATCAAGGGCAAATCCTTTTACCGCCAGAGGCATGCGAAGAAGTGGAAGCGGTAAGCGGATCAGGTGTCGTGATTAAAGATGTTATCTTGAAAGGGTTTAAGCCAAAAAGCAATCATCCAAGCGGGGGGTTCTTTGGTGCAAAAGCTGTTGGTGAAAATTTCAGAATGCTATTAGACGCTCATCCGACCTATGTCAATCCTATAAATTCAATGGCAGGCGTTTATATGGTTAATTTTAACTCATATAGAAATCCCGGTTGGAATCCAGATCACGATTACTCTCATCTGCACGAGGAACAGCACAAATATCGCCTCAGCACAGGTATCGGCGGACTTCAACATTTCTGCCCTGATCTCACTATCGGTCTAAATTTAGGATGGGGCGGATTGTTAGATAAAGTTAGATATTACAGACAAATTAATACTCATGACCCTGAATTCTACGATGGATTAGAGGACATAATTATCGGCATGCAGAATTGGATACGTCGCCATTCAGAATCCGCCAAAGAAATGGCTGAAAAAGAAGATCATCCACAATTGAAAGAAAATCTTCTAGCAATTGCGGATATATGCCAAAGGCTCACAACAGAACCGCCTTGGTCGTTCCGCTCTGCATGTCAATGGCTTGTGTTCTTCCAAGCAGCAGCAAAGATGTATAACGGAAGTGGAGAGTGGGGACAGCTTGATGAACTGCTAAGACCTTACTATGAACATGACATACAAGCAGGCATTTTAACTGACGAAGAAGCTATTTTCCATATCGCATGTCTTCTGCTCAGTGAAACCGCATATATTCAACTTGGCGGTCCTGACGCTAATGGCAAAGACCTGACAAGCCCTGTCTCATTCCTCATACTTGAAGCTGTTCATCGCCTAAAAATTCCTGCTAATATCGGCATCCGCGTCGGCGATGGTATTGATCCGAAGTTGTTTCAAAGGGGCGTTGAGATATTATTTGAAGATAAAATGGGATTTCCGAAGTTTTTGGGCGATAAAACTGTAACCGAAGGCTTTATGAGGAATGGATACCCAATTGAACTTGGAAGACAAAGGACATATTCAGGCTGTCATTGGTTAGCTATACCCGGTCGTGAATATACGATGAATGATCTTATCAAAATTGAGTTTGGCACTATTTTTGATATATCGCTTAAAGAGATGATGAGCGATCCTTCTGTTGAACCGAGCACTCAGGAGCTTTGGAGACGTTTTGAAAAGCATCTACAACGGGCAGTTGAAGTTATCGCAGAAGGCATTGATTTCCATCTTGAACACATGCACAAAGTTTTTCCCGAACTTTATCTTGATCTCTTTTGCTATGGTCCTGTTGAAAAAGGCTTAGATGCAACTAACGGAGGTGTTGAATACTATAATATCTGTGTTGATGGGGCATCTCTCGCGACTGCTGCGGATTCATTCGCTGCAATTGAGCAACGTGTTGAAAAAGAAAAACTTTTGACATGGCAAGAATTGATGCACTACTTAGAAACTGATTGGGCAGGAACTGATGGGGAACGTGTCAGACTGATGATGAAAAATATCCCTCGTTTTGGCAGTGGTGGGTCTTGTGCTGATGAATGGGCGTTACGTATTACGAATACATTTACCGCATTAGTAAAAGAAAAGCCAACCCCAAAGGGATATAACATGATTCCAGGTCTATTTTCATGGGCAGCGGTGATCGGTTTTGGTAAGCAATTAGGTGCAACTCCAAATGGACGACATGCAGGCGACCCCGTTTCACACGGTCCTAATCCTGATCCGGGCTTTAATAGAGGTTCACATGGCACGCCGACGCAAATGGTCAAAGCAGTTGCATCAGTCCAGCCCGGATATGGCAATACCGCTCCACTTCAATTGGATATGGACCCTGGGATAGTTAAAGACGAGGAGGGATTAAACAAAGTAAGCGCCTTAATAAAAAGCCATTTTGATCTTGGTGGAACGATGGTCAATATCAACGTATTGAACAAAGAGACGATATTAGATGCTTATAATGATCCGCTAAAATATCCCGATCTTATTGTCCGTGTTACTGGATTTAGCGCGTATTTTGCCAGTTTATCGCCAGAATTGCGTAAATATGTCGTTGACCGAATCGTTTATGATAGTTAAATATCCCGATTTTATAATTTAGGAGATAAATAATGGCAGAAGATAAAGTGCGTATCGCTTTTGTCGGATGTGGTGGTCATGCAAATCATTCGCTTTATCCCGTAATCCATCGCATAAATGAAATAGACCTTGTTGCTGTCGTTGACAAAGTAGAAGAAAAAAGGCTTCGCGTCCAAAGGCTGTTTGGGGCATTAAGAAGCTATGCCGATGTTGATGAGATGTTGGATAAAGAAAAGCCAGAAGGAGTCTGTATAGTAGGTCCTCCGCAGATGCACTATGAGGTTGGGATGCAAGTTTTGGAAAGGGGTATTCCGATATTCGTAGAAAAACCGTCAAGCATAGACTTTGATCATGCCTATACGCTTGCTGAAACTGCCCGAAAAAAAGGGACATTTGGAATGACAGCGTTTATGAAACGTTTCGCTACCGCTTATGAAGAGGCAAAGGCGATCACTATGAGACCAGAGTTCGGTCCTGTCTCAATGGTTAGTATAAGATATACTCATGGTGCGTATCCTCTGATTTGGGGATTGGAACCTGAACCGCTTTGCTGTCTAATCGGCAATCAATGCCATGCCTTTGATTTAGCGAGATATTTTGGAGGAGATGTCTCTGAATTATACGCCAAGTTATGCGATCATGGACAAGGACGATTTGCCTTTGCAGTCACTTTGGGATTTGAAAATGGTGCAGTAGGGCTTCTTAATAGCAATGCAACCGATGATCCAGCTTGGAATATAAGAGAAACCTTAAATGTGTCAGGGCTTCTTTGTAGTGTTGACGTAGAGGATATGATATTTTTAAGCTACCGTCCACGTGACTCATGGTCGCCGAGTTTGCGAAATCACGCTTGGCGACAGGGACATTTTGCTTTGCCTCATGCTGTTGCTTATGGTCAAGGTGGGTTATACTTAGGCTATGAAGGCGAGTTAAGACATTTTGCCAAGTGCATAAGGACAGGGGAAACGCCTAAATCATCGCTATATGATGGTGCCGCATCGCTTGCAATCGCAGAAGCTATTTGGGAAAGCGTTAAAACAGGAAAGCCAATTAGACCTAAATCATCTGCTCCAAAAAATTAAAATTATTGAAATAAAAGAAACTCAATTTCTGTTTTTTTTAATGATCATTTTTACATCGCTTAACCAACAGTCTTTTATTTCATTAAAACATTACTACACAAGGAGGATACTAAGTTGAAAGAGATGACAGCAGGTAATTTGAGGTCAGCATTTGGCGGAGAAAGTCAGGCACACATGAGGTATCTGATCTATGCAGATAAAGCTAAAGAGGAAGGATTTAACAATGTCTCAAGGCTTTTCACTGCTATAAGCGATGCTGAAAGAGTCCATGCGACACATCATTTTAAGACAATGGCTGATGTAAGCGGGGCATTTTTGGTCCCAAGCATGGCTGGTTTCGGTTATTCAGCTACTTCTGCCAATCTTGATATAGCTATCGGCGGAGAGAGTTTTGAGATCAATGAAATGTATCCATCTTATATTGCAGTCGCCAAAGATCAAGAAGAAGGATCAGCAGAGGAGAGCTTCAGATATTCCTATCTATCAGAGAAAATTCATCTTAAAATGTTCCAGAAGGCTAAAGAAGCAGTTGATAGCGGAAAAGACGTTGATCTTGGTGTTGTTCAGATATGCCAAGAGTGCGGTTATACAAAAGAGGGCGATGCACCTGCTCAATGCCCTGTTTGTAAAAAGCCGAAGGAATGGTTTAAAGCATTTGCATAATTCATAAGCTTTTGATAGCTAATTTATAGGACACCTGTTTATGTCGTGTCCTATAAAATTTGGACAATCTATATTTATAATAGCATCAAATTAATCTTTTCGTTTAGAGAATCCCTCTAAATCCCATAGGCGTTAAGTTAAGGACTCTTAACCCCGAAGGGGTGATATATTTATAGAAAACACATAAATAAAAAACCTTTTAGCTCCGTCAGGAGCGACATATAACCTTTAACTTTTAACCTTTTCCCCATTATATTCCGCTCCGCTTCCGCTTTGTATTTTAGCGTTTATCGTTTCTATAAATATGACGCCTCTTCGGGGTTAAAAATTCTTAATTTATCGCCCATACTCTAAATCTCTTTTTCTAAAAAAAGACTTTGTTGCCAAAGATCAGTAAATTTCACCTTATAACAGAAAATTTGCCTATTTTATATACTTTTTTATCATCTTTGATCGCTACAATCTTATAAAGATATGTCCCACTTGAAAGCATATTTCCAGCTTCATCTCTAATATCCCATGCCTCTTCGTTGTATCCTTTGTCTATTGATGTGCAGTTTATAGTCTTTATCCGTCTGCCTAATATTGTGTATATAGTTATCGTCACTTCATCTGCACCTAATCCAAGCGTGTAACAAAATGTCGCTGATGAACTAACAGGATTTGGATGCAATAAAATATCCTTTATTGAAAAAATAGCCTTCTCATCATCTTCATTCTGATCATCGGTTGAGGATATGATCTCAGGATCAACGTCAGACAAAAATCTTATTTCCTCATCAATTAAAGCTATAAGTGACTCTCTTGCGGAATCGTCAGTATAATTAAACACGTCTATAAAATATTTTATCTCTGCGATCTCATTAGACATCTCTTTGGAATACTCTATTGCACTTGATAATTTTCTTATAAGTGATTCACGAGACCCGCCTTTTAAACCTATCTCTCGTGCTTCCACTAAGCAAAGCCTTGATGCAAAAAATCGCGACCACATTCTCATCAAGTGCATACTATCCATATAATCTGATAAGTATTGATCTGACGACGGTAAAAGCGAAACTTTGGCATTATACATATCGTTTGCAGAATCTTGTTGACGAGGTAAAAGCGATGATAGTCTTTCTTTTGCATATTCAATTGACTTTATATTTGGTATAGATAAAGTATCTTTGACAGCGGACTTGCCTATTATATTCCAAAATCTCGTCGCATATCCTCTTGAACCATCGCCATATTTTCCTGTAAGCGATAACGTTCCTGCATAATCTGAGAAATAGTCTGATAAGACATTTGTATTTTTTCTAAGTCCGCTCAAAATGTATTGTGCAGATTTTTCGCCATAACCTCTGATAAGATAGTTTTTCATTAAACTGACATAATCTTCATTTGGATCATAAATCAGACGTGAACTGACGATCTTATCAAGGATAGCTAATCCACCTTCGCCTTGAAGCGTAAAACCGCCTAATCCGTTGAGATAGGGATTTACAGAATACTTTCGCAATCCCTCAGCAAAAAGATCAGCTTCAATCATCCATAAAGGCATAACTTCCTCAACATCATGTGATATGATCACTGCTTTATGCCCGTATTTGCTTACATCATTGATAAAGCTAATTTTTATCTCGGGATCATTTGTCGGCTCGCCATCTATGCCCCATTTTTGCATTAGGATAGTCCCTTTTGGCAGTCTTGCAAGGTTTGTGCGATCTGGGTCTTTCAGCCACACGCTATCATAGCCAGATATTATGAATTTGAAGTTCGGATCAACTTCAAGTGCCGAATTGATAATATCCGAATATATATCCCAAAGTGCTTTCTGTAATTGTGAATTATCCCCATTGGGAGCTCGGGTTTCCCAGCCCCATGACCGAAGATGAAAACCTGTCAAGGTCGGCGAATACGTCTTTATAATACTCTTGACAAGCCGTTTGATTAAATCTCGCGCTTCGGGTTTTGTCCATGATATTGGTTGATACCATTCACCATTTCTTGAATTCTGATACTTAACTTTGTCCTCCAAAAGCTCTGGATGGTTAGCCATAATGGCTTTTGTCGGTTCGCCCATGACATACATAAAAAGATAAGTTTCTATGCCCCTATCTCTAAGATCCCATAGCCTTTTTCTGAGATCATTAATTCTGTTCATCCTTTTAGGGACAGACTCATCTTGCATATCCTCAAATTGTGAATCATAAACATATTTAAAAGCAGTTCCTAACCCATCATCTATGCCTGTGCCTGTCCAGACGCCCTCTGCACCACTTATGTTTATCCTATGTCTGCTCAACCATATCGGGTCTTCTTGTGATATTGTGCATCTAATCGGATAAAATGGCTTTGATCTAATATTCATATCTTTTATAGAAAGCGTCGTCCTAATAGGCAGATCAAAATCAAGGTCTACGGGATTAAGCCCTGTCGCATTTGAGATCATCTCCTCAATAAGCCGATTTACTGCATAGATAACGCCTCTTTCTGGCTTTCCCGTTGTCACAAGCATATTAATATTGTCATCACTTATATTTGCAACTATAAATTCCTCATCTTTTAGGTTATCAACATTTTGTAATAGACGTTTTTTATACAGGGAATTGATATATTTGTTATTTTCATAAGTGCCTATTAATATTATATTGCCTGACTGAATTGGCATTGAATCTGATCTAATGTCAAGGACAGTTCTCGTAATTTTATTGACATAGAAATTAAGTTCGTTTATCGCGAATTTTTCCTGTTCTGAGGGATTTTCTGGAATGACGATTAAGCATACTGGCTTGCCATTTTGGACTATGACAAAATCGCATAAGGCATGATTTGTGATTAAGAATAAAAGGAAGCAAATAAAATAATAGGTGATGGATAATAAGTAACGGGTTATGTGGTATTGAATACTGGATTTAAATATCAAGTCTGATGTCTGATGTCTCATGTCCAAAGTCTGATATTCCATATTAATCAGTGGTTAATAAGGGCTTCTATTTCTTCAATTGATAATGGTTTTATCTCTCTTATCTTGTCAAGACAAACATAATATATTTTACAGATAGCGGGTTTTTCTGAATAAATTCCTCTAATAACATGATAATATACAGAAAGCTGTTTTATATATTCGCTCTCGTTGAAATCATTCGTATCGCTTTTATAATCAATTATCTCTATACTATCGTCACATATAGCCAAAAGATCGATCTTTCCTCGTATAAGATTATTGCCGATAGGTAATGAACATTCAATCTCTGGTATCAGTTTGTTAGCGTTAAGTGACTTGATAAATTGCCTTATTCTTTCTGCTTCGGGTTGATCCCATTTTTCATCTATTCCCAAAGCGATTTTATATGCAAAGCTATGAAGATCGTTTCCAAATTCCCTTCCTTTGCCATCATCAAAATATCTGTATTTTATAAGATCGTGAACAGCAAATACATTGCCTCGTTTTTCATAGTTTTCAATGAATAGATCATCATGGATGTCCTGTTTTTCTGGTATTTCTACTGAAATTTGATTATCATAATCACTGACAATATCATAACCATCAGCCATTTTTTGAAAAAATATAGAGCCTTTCTGATTTGCAGTGAAAATAAGATATTGCTTTGCCCTTGTAATTGCGACATATAAAAGCCGTCTCTCCTCATCATAGTCAGAGAATAAATTTGCCGTCAATAGATCAGTTTGCCATTTATCAAATTTGAACTTAAAACCGTTTTTCTCGCCAAACTCATCTTTTATTCTAAGACCGATGAGATCATGATAAATTATATTGTTTCTTTCCTTTTGACTTGATGGAAAATATCTATCATTTACGTTAGCAATGATCACTATGGGATATTCAAGACCTTTTGCACCATGTATCGTTTGAATAGTAACCGCATTATCAGAAAGGTTAATGTCCACTTCATAAGTCTCTTCGGCGGATATATTTTCTTCAATGAAATTGATCAGTTCTGGAATGGATATAAGCATATTATCAAAGAGAGATTGGATATTGACAACTACCGCATTAGCGTAACTTCCCGTTAGATTGTGAAATTTCATTATTTTTCCGACCAAAGAGACAATATCCTTTTCCTCTTTTCTAAGTTCCTCTATAAAATTAACGAGATAATCTGGATATTGACCCTCATTAACAATTTGGTTAATTTGAGGATAATTGTATCCTTCTTTTTCAAGTATTGTTATCCATCCACGACGGTTGTTAGAATTTACTATAAGCCTTAGCCATGCCAAAACTAACAATGCTGGTTCAGTTTTAAATAGCTCTATGCCGCCGTCGTAGTTTGCAGGGATGCCAAGCCTTATAGCCTGATCTTGCAATTCCAGCCCAAACGCTCTGTCCCTACATAAAACAGCTATATCTTTATATTTTGGCTTCCTTAATTCATAGACGTCATCTTTTATTTCCTTAATGAGATAATCATCGTTGTTGACTATCTCTTGAATTTTCGCCAAAACTATCCTTTGTTCATCATCTCTGTCTTTGCCAAGCAAAAACTCAATATTTGTCCTATCATCAAGGTCAAACGCAGATTTGAGATGTGTTATTTTTTCTGATATATTTTCATCTATATAATCATCTTTCGTTGCAGGTATCGTCAATGATTTTTCCGAAAAATCCAAAATCTTTTGCGAACTTCTGTAATTAATATCAAATTCGCGGTGGATCGCTTTAATATCATAAGTTATCCGTTCATAATCGTTATTTAACATTTGTTTATAAGTTATCAGCTTTTCATCAAAATTAATGATGTTATCAATAGTGGCATTCCTAAAAGCGTATATGCCCTGTTTCCAATCGCCGACAGCACAGAGATTGCTTGTCTTCATTAGCATAAGCACCATCATAAATTGAATTTCGTTTGTGTCTTGAAATTCATCAACCATAACGTAGTCAAAAGATTTTTTTCGTCTCAATTCATGATTATAATATAGCAAGATGAAAGCGAACATTATCATAAAATCAAAGTTTATCCGATTCATCTTAACGCAATGTTCTATATAGTGGAAATATACATCATGGACAAAGTGTGTTAATAAAGTGCGGTCATCATTAAAGGCTAATTCCAATGCTTCTTCGGGGATTTGAACATCATTGAAAAGATCAATATTCGGTGAATTGAGATAATGTCCCTCTTTGAATCTGGTAACAAATGACTTTTTCAGCTTGGAATCGGTTATCGTTTTCTTCCCTATTATAGGCTTATTAAGCACATCAAACTTTTTCTTTCTATAAAGTTCAAGATTGCCATAAAGAAGCTCTTCTCCATTATTAAACCAACCTTGCCTTGATGGAAAAATGCCCTTACAGCAAAGTTTTTTTATTAAATCAAGTATGTCGTCACTTTTGATAACCTTATATATATCTATGTATTGAGGATTTTTTTCTCTGAAATTGTTGAAGAATCTTCGGAAGAACTGTTTCTCATAGATTTCTCTTTCCATAACAGCGGGATTTTGGATAACGCCGTCAATGCCCAAGAATTTTGGAGATTCTAATCCCTCGGTCTTTATCAATCTGTTGCAAAATGAATGGAATGTGCTTATTGGTGCATTTTTAAGTCTATTGATATTATATCTATTACCACATTCTTTGATTATCTTGTTACGCATATTTTCGGCAGCGTTTTCGGTAAATGTGAGCAATAAAATCCTGTTGGGGTCGCCAACAACGTCAAGAATTTTTTCATATCGTTTAGTGATCGCAGTTGTCTTGCCCGTTCCCGCTCCTGCATCAACGACGTATATCCCATCAATGCTGTTGACAACGTCTAATTGTTTTTCGTTTAGCTCTTTTGTGAGAGTGTTTATTTTAAGATCAATTTGTGTCATAAGTAGTATTTGATTGAATTAATTAGAAGTCTCCCTTTGGAAAAGAAAAAAGCACAAAAAGTCTCCCCTTGAAAAAGAAAAAGGCACAAAAAGTCTCCCTTTGGAAAAGGGAGATTTAGAGGGATTTTGTAACTGATCATTAGTTTTGATTCATTTAATATCTATCTCAATATCAGCATCGGCAGAATCATTTTTTATTGCACCAAGTTTATTGCCTTCTATTAAGTTTTCGCGAATTTTGATACGTTTTGCTTTTGCCCCTATCCAAACGCCGTATTGTTGCGTCTTTTCATTTTCAGACCTTTTGTCGCTGATCTCATTATTTACAATTGTTATGTCATAGGTTTCTCCATTAATATATATCCCGCATCCTTCCCCACCAGTGCCATTATTGATAATTACGTTATTTTCTAACAGGTTGCGATGCCCGCCAGTATATTCTGGTTCATTTCTAAAAAATACGCCATGACTTTTGTTATCAAATATAATATTTTTTCGGAATATATTATCAGTATCCTTATGCCCGATTGATATGCCGAATTGACCATTATTGCGAATTTCATTCCCTTCAAACAAACCGTTTTTTACTCTCCAACATAGGAATAACCCATCGCTTCCGTTATTATATGAGTAACAATTTCTTATTATCGGTCTCTGTGAACCACTGCCGGGGTGAAATCCAAGACTTGAATTATTATATGAAATACAATTCTCAACAACAATATCATTGCTTTGTTGAAAGCTTATTCCATCTCCGTTATATTCACGGATAATACAGGATTTCATCAATATATTTTTTGCACGGTAGAGAAAAATCCCTGCCCCTCTACAACCATTTAGATATTCATTCTTATCTTTATTCCCTTCTATTACTATATTTTCAATGCGTGAATTTTCTATATAATATCCGCTTATGATCGGAAAAGTGTTTTGAACATAAGCACCACGTGCAACCATACAGTCAGCGTTTAGAGGTTTATTTATAACGAAATTATCGCCATCTTGGGCTATTATAGTTGCGACGGTTGTATGAAATCCGCCTGAGCTATTGTCTGCGATAGTTACCCCTATTCCGATCTCAAATCCAGAAGGATCAGCGGGAGTTATCTCTTCTTGACCATAATCGCCATCTGTTGCAAGGACAGACCTGAATCCGTCAGATTTGCGAAGGATCGTCTTCTCGCCTTGCCCTATCAATGTAACGTTACTGCGAAGGTGTAATGAGTCTTTCATAAGATATATGCCAGCACCAATATTAACAGTTCCTCCGCCTAATCCAGCGACATAATCAACTGCGGACTGTAAAGCTCTATTATCAGAACCGACAATATCTCCCTTTTCTGCACCAACAGTGATTTTTATTCGTTCAGCCATACTTGATTCTCCTATCATAGTTGTCATTAACAAGGTTATAATCATATAAACATAGCCTTTTCCAAGCATTTTTTATCATTCCTTATCAGCAGTATAAGAATCACTATCTGCCTTTAATATACCGTAGGAACGGAGTTTTCTATGTAGATTAGCTCGGTCTATCTTTAGCTTTTTCGCTGTTTGGCTTACATTTCCCCCATTGGCATCTAATTCAGCGATAAGAATTTTCTTTTCGTATTCATCAAGCATTTCTTTCAATGACTTTTCGCCATAATCCATATTATTTATATATTTAACATGTAAAGCAGAAAGGACATGGGAATATTCTATGGTATCTGCATCAACTAATATTATCAGACGTTCAACAATATTCCTGAGTTCTCTTATATTACCGGGCCAATTATAATCCATTAGCAAATTTAACGCACTCGGCGATATTTTTTTCATCGGCTTGCCGTTCTCACTGCAAAACTGCTCCATAAAATGCTTGACTAATAAAGGGATATCCTCTTTTCTCTCTCGTAAAGGCGGGACATGTATGGGGATAACATTAAGCCTATAATAAAGGTCTTGACGGAAGTTGCCCTTTTCTATCTCTTTTTCAAGGGATTTATTGGTAGCTGAGATAATACGGACGTCAAGTTTTATAGTCCGTGTTCCGCCGATACGTTGTATTTCTCCCTCCTCAATGGCTCTGAGGACTTTTGATTGTGCAGAAAGGCTCATATCGCCTATCTCGTCTAAGAAAAGCGTTCCGCCATTTGCAAGCTCAAATTTTCCTATCTGTCTTGAGCCTGCACCAGTGAATGAGCCTTTTTCATGTCCGAACATCTCACTTTCTATTAAGTCTTGTGGGATCGCAGCACAGTTTACCTCTACAAAGCGGGCAGACGAACGAGGGCTTTGTTGATGGATAGCTCTTGCGACAAGCTCTTTTCCTGTTCCATTCTCTCCTGTTATCAAAACACGTCCTTTGCTTGGTGCTGCCTTGCTTATCTGCTCATAAAGCCTTAATGCAGGTGGACTTTGACCAACCATTGTCCATTTTTTATTCTCACGACTGCGGAATGCCCTATTTTCTTGTTCAAGCTGTTGACGTTCAATTGCCTGTTTGATGGTCAATAACATCTTGTCAATCTTCTCTTCGGGAGAAAATGGTTTCTCAATAAAATCATAAGCACCTAATTTGGTAGAATCAACAGCTATTCGTATTGTCGCTTTGCCCGAGATCATAATTACTGGAATGTCTGGCTCTATTTCTTTAATCTTGCGCAGGACCTCTACTCCATTAATATCTGGAAGTTGGACATCAAGAAGCACAAGATTAATATCGTTATCTTGAAAGTTTTTAATGGCTTCGTTTCCATTACTTGCAGTGATAGTGCTATATCCTTCATCTTGAAGGATACCAGACAACGATTCCAAAATTCCAATTTCATCATCAACGATCAATATATTGTAATTCATAGCGAAAGCTTCTTTGATAAGTTTAAGATATGAGTTCGGACAGCTTATTATACCATTTCTTAATATGTCATTTTGAGCGAAGCGAAAAATCTCATAACTTATATCCAATCATCAAGTTTAATCTTTGCCAATTAACATCTTGAATATCCGCAATTTCTGCATTTAGTGCAACCTTCTTCAAACACAAGTATATTACCACATTCTGGACATAGATTTCCAGAGATTTTTGGCTCACTGCTGCTACCGTTTAGACTGGGAACAGATTCTTCTGGATTATCTTCAAGATACATCTCAAGCACCCTTGCAATACCATCGGGCAATGATCTAACTCTTTCTTTGCCGAAACCGATCGATCCGCTTCCGCCGATCCCTCTTAACTGCTCAACGATCAGCTCAAGTGGCACCCCAATTTTTACTAACATTGATAGCAGTCTGCCATAACCTTCTGCGTCAGCAGTTATATCAGCACCAGCCTTCCCAATATTTAAGAATATCTCATATAACCTGCCATTAGCTTTATTGATAGTCACATAAAGTTTGCCAACAGGGGTTTCTATTCTGTCAGTTGTCCCTGCTATCTTACGAGGTCTTGGGGCATTTAGCTTCGCTATTATATCATCTGCTGTTGTGACAGAAGGTTTAGTCTCTTTTGGCGTCTCAACTGCACTAAGGACTTGATTTTGCTTACATCCATCTCTATAGACTGTTATACCTTTTATATTGCCAAGTTTATATGCAAGTTGATAACTCTTTTTTATGTCGTCAACAGTTGCATTATTTGGGAAATTGATCGTTTTTGAGACCGCATTTGTGACATGTTTTTGAAATGCTGATTGCATTCTCAAATGCCATTCATAACTTATATCGTGAGATGTTACAAATACTCGTTTGACGTCGTCTGGCACCTCGTCAATATGCTGAACAGAACCTGTTTCTGCTATCTTTGCCATCAATTCTTCACTATAAAATCCTCTCTTTATTGCGATCCTCTTAAAAATCTCGTTTTCAACAAGCATTTTGATCGTAGGTTTTCCCTCTGCGTCATATATTGATCCCCTACTATAAACTATCATAAAGAATGGTTCAATTCCGCCATTGCAATCAGAAAGCGTGCTTAAAGTTCCAGTAGGAGCTATAGTCGTCCACGAGGCATTACGCACTTTATCCTCGTCTTTGCCTGTGTCATAAATTGAGCCTTTGAAATTCGGGAATGTCCCTCTTATCTTTGCAAGTTCAACAGATGCAGATTTTGCCTTCGTGTTGATGAACCCCATGACTTTGTCAGCAAGATTCAAAGCATCTTCTGAGTCATAAGGAATGCCCATCATTGCTAACATATCAGCCCAGCCCATGACACCAAGCCCGATCTTACGATTTCCTTTGGTCATCTCTTCTATTTTTTCCAGTGGGTATCTGTTCATATCAATAACATTATCTAAGAAGTGAATACCATTTTTGACCGTCTCTTCCAGTTTGTCGTAATCAACGAAATACTTGCCTTTTCTCTCATAGACCATTTTGGATAAGTTGATAGACCCAAGATTGCAAGATTCATAAGGAAGTAGTGGAAGCTCTCCGCAGGGATTTGTTGACTCAATCGTGCCGATATGTGGTGTAGGGTTAGCGTGATTTATTCTGTCTAGGAATATCAGTCCAGGGTCACCTGTCGCCCATGCGTTTTTGGCAATTTTATCTAGGACTTCCCTTGCATTAACTCGTTTCATAGCCTTTTTTGTATGTGGATCAATAAGATCATATTCCAAGCCTTTTTCTGCAAGTTCCATAAATTCTTCATTAACTCCGACGGAAATATTGAAGTTAGATAAAGTTTTTCCATCAACTTTCGCATCTATAAATTCAAGTATATCGGGATGATTATATGCAAGAATGCCCATATTAGCACCTTGTCTAACTCCACCTTGTGCGATAACTTTTCCGACTGCCATATCGTATATCTGCATAAAGGAAATAGGTCCTGACGCAGCCCCGCCAGTAGATTCAACTTTTGTGCCTTTAGCTCTGATATTGGAGAAATTGAAGCCTGTTCCACCACCAAAAGCCTGAATATCAACAGCATCTCGTAAAGTCTCAAATATGGATTTTCTGCTGTCCTGAATTGGCAAGACAAAACATGCAGAAAGTTGCTGAGTCTCTCTGCCCGCACCTCGCAAGGCTGGCGAATTCGGCAAAAACTCAAGGTTTGACATCATGATATATATTTTCTTTGCATATTCCAACATTTCTTCGTAGTTAGCACCATAATTTAAATCTGCATAGGCAATGTTAGCGGAAACTCTGGCAAGCATATCTTTTGGTGTTTCTACCAAATTTCCGTCGTCGTCTTTCATCAAATAACGTTTTTCCAAAATTTTAAGGGCATTTTCAGAAAAATTTGGTTCCACATCCATAGTTTTTAGTTCCGCTTCCACTTTGGATGTTATGTTTACATCATAGTTTTTCGCTACATTAATTCCCATTGATCTTAGCCTCCCTATTAATTTCATTCAATAAAATCCTTAGCTCTTCTTGAAAATCCGTTACATCTGTAAATTCCCTATATACAGATGCAAACCTTATATAAGCAACTTTATCTAACTTTTTGAGTTCTTTCATAACTTTTTCGCCAATTACATTGCTTTTTATTTCAATAGTCCTCATTTGTCTGAGTTCATTTTCTATCCTATCTACAACCTCATTTATCGTATCTTGGCTGATTGACCTTTTTTCGCAAGCCTTTGATATACCTGTTCTAAGCTTAACCCTGTCATAAGGTTCGCGCCTTCCGTCTTTTTTGATTACATAAATGTCTAATTCCTCTACGCGCTCATAAGTTGTGAAACGTTTATTGCAATCTAAGCACTCCCGGCGCCTTCTTGTGACAGTTCCTGAGCTTATCTCGCGTTTGTCAACAACCTTTGTCCGTTCACTGTTACAGAAAGGGCATATCATATATATCACCTCAATATGTTGTGTATAATGTAATACTTTAGCACAATATATAGTAACATATTCATTTATTGAAGTCAACAGAAAATTGCTTAGACAAATTTTTGTCACCCTTGATTTTATTATGACATTGAAAAAATATATTTTTTTTGAGATAATAAAACTGGATACTGATCATTGATTACTCATTACTGAATATCTGCAATGATTATGGAAAAAATATTATTGATAAGGTTTGGTTCATTAGGTGACGTAGTCTTAACATTGCCAGTTGTAGAAGCTGTCAGGAGATCATTTCCTAATGCTTATATAGCTATGCTTGTTAGCGATAAGTGTGCAAACATAGTTTCCGCAGACCCAAGATTTAACGAGATCATAACATTTCGCCGTTCCGCAAAAGGAAAAGAAGGATTAGCAGAGATGCACCGCATCATTTGCCTGCTTAGGGAACGTAAATTTGACATCAGTATAGATATGCAGAGAAAATTCCGCTCAGCATATTTAGCATATAAAGGCAAGATTAAGACACGCATTGGCTATCATCAGCCTTTCGGATTTCTATGCAATATCAAAATACCAGATAAAGTCAACAAGCATTCAGTAGATCGTAATCTTGACCTAATAAAACCTCTTGGAATAGACAGTGCCGAACGTGTGCCAAAAATTTATCTTTCTGACGAAGACAGAGATTTTGCAAAAAACATATTTGACTCTTACGGAATAACTTCTAATGATAAAGTGCTTGGTATATTTCCCGGAGCAGGTTGGCGACCAAGATGTTGGCTACCAGAGAGATTTGCAAAAATCGCCGATCTGGCAATGAATATAGAAAATGCCAAAGTTATTGTCTTTTGTGGACCTGATGAATCAGATATAGTTGATGAAGTTGTCAAAAATATGGATAATAAGCCTTTCGTAATGAAGGAAAAGGTCACACAACGTCAATTAGCCTCTATGATTGAAAAAGTAGATGTTATGTTAAGCAATGACACAGGTCCTATGCACATATCAGTAGGAGTTGGAACGACAACTATTGCACTCTTCGGTCCTGGAAATTATATTAAATTTCAGCCGATAGGTGAAAAGCATGCGATAATCAGGAAAGACGTCCCATGTAGTCCATGTAAGCAATTCACAGACAAATGTAAAGATAATATTTGTATGAAATCTATAACCGTTGATGAAGTATGGGAAGTTGTTCAGCAACGTCTTAAAACAATAGCTTTGTAATATTCTGTGATGATAACTATGGAAAATATTTTGATCATGCACACAGGTGGCTGGATCGGCGACATGGTCTTATTAACTCCTGCGTTGCGTAGTCTTAAAAACAAATTTCCGAATTGCAAGATGACAATGCTTGTATTGCCACTTGTCAGTGAATTGATGTCAAGAAATCCATACCTTGACGAGATCATAACTTATGACAAAAACAAGACACAAAAGGGCTTTCAAGAGATGCGTAAAATGGCTAATGAGCTTAAATCAAGGCATTTTGACACCGCAATTATACTTCATCCAAACTCCGTTAAAAGTGCAATTTTAGCTTATATGTCAGGAATACCAAATCGCATCGGAACAAAACTCATAGGAAATCAATTCTTTTTGACAACAAAGATCAAAAGACGCCGAAACATCCACGAAATAGAGAGATACCTTGATATAATTTCACCTATTGTAGGCACAGGACTTGATGATAAGTTGGAATTTTGGGGCATTGAACAAACAGATGAAAATTTCGCAGATGAGGTATTGAAAGATAAAGAAGAAAGTGATTTGATAATAGGGTTGAATGTATCCACAACTTGGCAGACGAAAATGTGGCGGATTGACAGATTTGCCAAGTTAGCTGAAATGCTTAATAATCAATATGGTGCAACTATCATACTTACTGGAAGCAAATCTGATATTCAACTTGGCGAAAAGATAACGGAGTTTTTATCAGGCTCATCAGAATATATAATTAATCTTATAGGCAAGACAACCCTATGGCAATTAGGGGCAATAATAAAACGATGTGATATTTACGTAACTTGCGATAGCGGACCGATGCATATATCAGCAGGACTTGGGACTCGGACAGTTGCATTATTTGGACCTACTGACCCTGTTCGCCATAGACCCTACGGATATGGTCATGTTATAGTGAAAAAGGATATAAAATGTTCTCCTTGTTATAAACGAGAATGTAAATATAAAAATTCCGTTTGTATGGAGGCAATTTATGTCAATGATGTTATGGAATCTATACGTCCTATGATCTTTACCAATTGATTTGGAGGTGGTCAAAATTTCATTAGCAAAGATTTTTACTCAATATCCTGATAGACGTTATATAATGTTCGGTGGAAAAGGTGGACTTGGAAAAACTACTTTCTCCGCAGCAACAGCTTATTATTTAGCACAACAGGGGCATAAAGTCCTTGTTTTTTCAGTAGACCCGCAGGCTTCTCTGTCAGATATATTCCAAAGGGACATTTTCGGCAAAGGTGCAGTAGAGATCATGCCAAATCTTTATGCACAAGAGATAGACGCAGATAAACGTATCAAAGATTATCAAGAAGAGATAAAGCAAAAGATTCTTGATATGTATGGGTTAGAGAAAGTCCCAGACGAAATTGAAGATTATATCCAAGCGGCAGCAGCAGAACCTGCTATGGAAGAAAGTGCAATATTTGATGCTGTTGTTGATATAGTAGTGAAGGGCGATTATGATTATTATATATACGATCTCGTCCCATTAGGGCATGCCTTATATTATCTCAGTATGGCAAGCATATACGACGCATGGATAGATAAGGTGACAAAACTCCGTGAGGAGATGAAACAATACGATCAAGCAGCAGCGGTTATGCGTAAAAAAGAGGAAAGCGAGGAAGACCTTATTCTGAAAGAGTTACAATACATAAGGCATAGGATTCAAACTTCATCAGGAATATTAACTGATAAGAAAAAAACAGCTTTTTTCTTTGTCCTCATACCAGAAAAGATGGCGATTTTGGACACTGAAAAGGCAAGTGAGCTATTCGCAAAATTTCAAGTGCCTTTATCTGGATATGTGGTAAATAGGGTTTTGCCACAAGAGCTTGAAAATCAAGACATTCCTGAATTTTTGCGAAATAGAGTGAATATGCAAAAGGATCAAATCCAGCAGATAAAAGAAAAATTCGGTTCAGAGGTGCTTGCATGGGTGCCAGAGTTTGAACGTGACATAACAGGTCTTCCGATGATCAAACGCATGGCTGATGCGATGTTTAGCGGTTGAAAAGTATCAAATAAACTTTGAATTTTTGAATAAGAAAAGCATTATTAAGTGAAGGCATTGAATTAAAAGATATATAAGCAAAAGGTGAAATATGAAAACTTTTACATCAGAACATCCGAACTTAAAATATGTTTTTTTTGGAGGCAAAGGCGGAGTTGGTAAAACTGTCATGGCTGGGGCTACTGCCTTATGGTATGCAAAACAGGGCAAAAGAACCTTGTTGACAAGCACTAACCCTGTCCATAGCCTTTCCTCGCTTCTTGATCAAAATGTCTATGGAAAGCCAACACCCGTCAAAGGCGTTGAAAATCTATTGGCTTATGAGATTGACACTGCACAGACAATAGAAAGATCAAAAAACGAGATCCGAGAGAAGATCAACTGGTTTCTGAAATTCGCTGATATTCCAACGAAAGCCGATGATTTTGTTGAGTCAGCCACTATGAATCCTGCATTTGAGGAGTCAGCGATGTTTGAAAATATGATCGATCTCATGTTCCAAGACGAATATGACATGTATGTCTTTGATACTGCACCAACCGCAAATGCAAGAAGGCTTTTAGGAATGTCAAAGGTATATTCTCTATGGGTCAATAAGATGCTCAAAAGTAGGGAAGAAGCCAGTTCATTGAGGGAATTGCTTTCTTATAGCAAAAAGAAGGAGAAAGACCCTCTTATGGATTATCTTTTATCTTTCAGGGAACGAATGGAAAACGCAAGGAAACTTTTGACTGATGCAGAAAAATGTGCTTTTTTCTTCGTCACATTGCCAGAAGCATTGCCTATCGCCGTTATCAAGCGATTTCGTATGTGGTTCATAGAATTTGGCATTCCCGTTGGCGGTGTGATTGTCAATGGTGTAATACAAAAATCAGAAGGTCAAAAGGATATTGAGTTTATTAATAACCGTATCGCTATGCAACAAGAGTATATGAAGGAGATAGAAGAATCATTCAAAGGAACAATTAGAGGCGTTATACCACTTTTTGAGTCGGACATTAGAGGTGTTGAGAAGTTAGATAGATTAGCTTCTGTATTATTTAATAATACTAAATACTAATTGTTAGTTACTGATCACTGATTATTCAGTTCATTGATTATTCAGTGCTTAAATGACACCACAGAGAGTTATAGCGATATATATGTAATGTCTTCGTGAGCAAATGCAGGTCTACCGGATTTTGGTGAGTATAGATTCAAGGTAATCAATCTAATAGGAGTGAGGTCAATCAGTTTGAGTTTATCAAAGACATTTTCATGAGCTTTAGAAATACTCTTATCCATAAGGTTTTTTTGAACGAACTCAATATATCCCTTATGTGAACGAAGATTAGGTAACATTTGCATCTCTCCTTTGTATCGTATGATATAAATAATGGAATAAATAATAATATGAGGGGGGATGTAATTTTTCAATCTTTTTATTTATCGTTTTTTTATGTTTTCTAATTTATGAGAAAGCTAGATTGATTATAAGGAGAAATTTTGTGGCAGACTTAACGACAAAATTTGCTGGAATGATATTAAAATCGCCAATTATTATCGCCTCTGCTGGGATAACAGAAACTGTTGAGAGAATGGAAAAATGTCAACAGTATGGCGCTAGTGCGGTTGTGATGAAATCGTATTTTGAAGAGGTAATATCAAGGAGATCGCCAACGCCAAGATTTAAGATCATAAAACATGATCTTGGAAAAAATAAGACTTGGACGCTTTTTTCCTATGAACAAGCGAGTGAATGGGACATTTATCGCTATGCCCAAGAGGTGACCAAAGCCAAGTCAAAACTGGACATAAAGATAATACCAAGTATAAACTGCACAACAGATCAAGGTTGGGTAGAAAGTGCAAAGATATTGGAATCCGCAGGGGCAGATGCGATAGAGCTTAACACTTCCTGTCCGCATGGTTCAATAACTTTTAGAGGAAAAGCAGTTGAGGAGACAATATTCAACTCAGTTCGGCTTGTCCGTGAAGCGGTTTCAATTCCAATAATAGCAAAGATCAGTCCTATGCTGACCTCTCCTATCGGCGTAGTCAAAGAGCTTGAAAATATTGGCGTTGATGCGGTGACGATATTCAACCGAATGACAGCACTTGAAATTGATATTGAGGAAGAAAAACCTATTATGCACGGCGGATATGCGGGACATGGTGGTCCTTGGGCAATACAATATCCGTTAAGATGGATAAGCGAAATACGTCCAAAGTCAAACGTTGACATCTCTGGTTCAGGTGGGGTTTGTGATTGGCGAGATGTTGTCAAATATATTCTTGCAGGTGCTAACACTGTCCAAGTTTGCACTGCTGTTATAATCAATGGATATGAGATCATCGCAGACTTGCATAAAGGTCTTTCTGAGTATATGGATCGTAAGGGTTATAAAACTGTTGATGATTTCAGGGGCAAAGTTGCAGTAAAGGTTCTCGGCACTCATGAAATAGACAGGCGAAAGAAAGCTATCGCTCACATAGACTATGAAAATCATGTCGCACCTTGCGTCTCCGCATGTCCTGCTAATGTCCCAGCAGAGGCTTATGTTCGGCTTATCGCACAGGGCAAGTTCACTGATGCGTTATCGGCTATTCGCTCAAAAAATCCATTTCAATCAATCTGTGGGTATGTGTGTCATCATAGATGCGAAGCGGAATGCACAAGAAAGTTGATAGATCAGCCTATCGCTATAAGGGCATTGAAACGGTTTGTTTTAGAGTGGGCAGATAAAAATAATATTGAGATAATAGGAAACGATGCTCCAATAGCTAATACTACTGAGTATAAAGTAGCGATCATCGGATCGGGTCCTGCTGGTCTTACCGCAGGTCATGATCTTGCAAAATTAGGGCATTCAGTAACCGTTTTTGAGGCTTCTAAATTTGCTGGTGGTGCGATACGCTCTATATCTGATGTTAAGTTCCCTATTTCCATGCTTGATCGTGAGATCGCTTATATTCAGAGTATCGGAGTGAAAATTGAATTTGGTTCAGCGTTGGGCAAGGATTTCAGTTTAGATGATCTGAAAAAGTCTGGATTTAATGCGGTCTTGCTTTGTCTTGGGAGGAATTTTGAGTTAGACGGTCTAAAAATGACCGAACAGGGGACAATAGCAGTTGATGAAAAATCTTTTTTGACAAGTATTGATGGCGTTTTTTCCGCAGGTGATGCAACTCATAAGTCAAATCGGACAATTATAAATGCGGTTGCTGACGGCAAAAAAAGTGCCTTATGTATAGATCGTTATCTGAAAAATTTGCCTTTTGAAACTATGCCTGATCTAATTCCAGTAAATAAAAGATCAGTGCTTGTCAGAACAATAGAAGAACCAGAATCGCCAAGAGTTAACATAACTAAAATTGATGGTGTTGAACAAACGCTTTCTGAGGAAGACGCTATCCGTGAAGCCAAGAGATGTCTTGCCTGTGGTTGTGGTGTCGGATGTGATAGATGTTATAAGGTCTGCATATACTCAGGTGTTGATCTTATCGGTGAAAGATATTATATCAACGAGAATAACTGCGATGGTTGCGGTCTTTGTGTTGAGATATGTCCTAATGAAGCTATTACGATGATACCTATTGAACCAAGGTAAAACTGAATGATCAGAATTATTAATCGTAACGATTTGTTTTTTGTAGTCTATATTTGATCCAGTAACAATGTAATGATATAATATTGTTGTTGGACATTTTTTTATTATTATGCGTCAGAAAAGGAGGTCATTATTGAGTTTTTCTAAAAGGTATTACAAAGGAGAACGTAAAAATGAGGTCAATTTCTCTAATTATTTTATCATTTGTTTTCTCAATGGGCTTTATTTTTGTTAGCTCTTATAATTCTTTTGCTGAGCTTGTCGGATTTTGGAATTTTGAACAGGCTAAGGAGGATGTAGCAAAAGATAGCTCTGGAAAAGGATATGATGGTATAATTAAAGGCTGTAAACTGGATACTGGAAAATACGGAAAAGGACTGCGGTTCAATGTCGGAAACAGCTTGGAAATCCCTGATCGTCCCGAATATGACTTCGGCGATAAAATTACCATTTCGCTTTGGGCAAATATTGAAAATCTGCCAAACGATCACATAGGTATCCCTGGCAAAGGACATGATCTTCCGACTGGGTCATTTGTCTTTCATCCTACAAAAGTAGATGCAAAGAAATATGAAGTCCGTTTTTATGTGAGTTTCGGCGCTCAATGGCCTATGGCAAAATCAGCAGATACCGTGAATTTTGGCGAATGGCATCATTTAGCAGGGACTTATGATGGATCAGAGATAAGAGTTTATATAGACGGTAAACTCTCTGGAAGCCTTAAACAGAACGGCAAAATGAACACAACTAAGGACGCCCCATTGAAATTCGCCAATGACTGCTGTGGTCGTCAACTGGTCGGTGTCCTTGATGAAATTCAAATCTATAACCATGCCTTATCAGAAGCTCAGGTTAAGGGGACAATGGAGCAATTCAAACTGGCAGTTGAACCTGATGCTAAGATGGCAGTTACGTGGGGAGACATTAAATCAAAAATAAAGAGAAATTAAGAATTAGCGTCATCTTGTAAGGGCAAATGTCTGTTTTGTCCTATAATTTTAGGAGGCTATCATGGCTAATTATAAAGTTGGGATCATAGGGTGCGGAGGAATAGCACGTGTTCATGCTCAAGCTTATCAGCAAGACAAAGACACTGAAGTTGTATGCTGTTCGGACATTAGGGAAGAAGCGATCGCTAAATTCGGCGATGAATTTAATATACCCCAAAGCTCACGTTATACTGATCATAGGGTCATGCTTGAAAAAGAAAAGCCCGATATTGTAAGCGTTTGCACTTGGCACGGATCACACGCTAATATCACAATAGACGCCTGTAATGCAGGTGTAAAGGGCGTTTTATGCGAGAAGCCTATCGCTACAAATCTTGGCGATGCAGATGCGATGATTGAATCAGCGTCAGCCAATGGAACAAAGCTGATTATCGGTCATCAAGGGCGATTTAGTCCAGTAAATACAAAAGTCCGTGAATTAGTCCGTTCAGGTGCTATTGGCGAACCGACTGCGTTATTCCGCCGATCTAGTGATGGCTTGCTTAATAATGGCACACATGCTATTGACTATGCACGTTATGTTCTCGGCGATCCAGAAGCAGAATGGGTTATTGGACAGGTCTCACGTCATAGTGACAAATGGGAGCGAAGGGTTCGCATAGAAGACCTTTGTATGGGGCTTGTTTGCTTTAAAAATGGTGCAAGACTTGTAATTGAAAGCGATCTGCCAAAACCAGCACATATCGGTCCAGACGTTTACGGCACAGAAGGTGCTATCAAGATTGTCAACAATACTATTTATCTTATGAACGGCGATCAGGCAGGATGGCGAGAGATAAAGCCCGGTGATGTAGTCGTCAAAAAAGATTTAGTTATGCAGGAAGGCTGGTCTGCACCCGCAGATGTAAGTCCCGGTCAGGTTTCTGAGCTTATCGCATGGATTGAGGGCAGAATTGAAGAACACCGAGGCGCCGCCCGTCATGCACGAGCTGATTTAGAGATTATGATGGCTATATATGAATCGCTTCGCATACACGATGTCGTCTATCTGCCATTGCAAACGAAAGCATCTCCATTGGAGCTTATGATAGATGGCGGAGCTTTACCAGTCACAAAGCCCGGAAAATATGATATTCGTGTCCCATTTTAATAGTAGATGAAAGGAGAAAAAATGCCTAGTAAAAAGATAGTATGCCTTGGTAGTGGAAGCGGATATTTTGCCCGCACACTTGGCGATATAGTCCTAGCAAAAGGTTTAGCAGGAAGCGAGATAACGCTTTATGATATAGATTTAGAAAAATCAGAGATAATGGCTGAACATGGCAGAAGACTTGCCAAAGAAAGCGGAACTGATATGAAAGTCCGTTCATGCAAAACGCTTGACGACGCCATAGATGGGGCAGATTTCGCTGTATCAGCTATCGGCGGAGCAGGAGAGTCAATAGGTAGAGTTTATGGCACGCCTGCACATATAAATGATATTCTCATTCCCGCTAAATATGGCATATATCAAGTTGTCGGCGATACAGGCGGTCCTGCTGGTATGATGATGGCTCTTAGAAGCATTCCCGCTTATATAAACATCTGCAAAGAGATGGAAAAGCGATGTCCTAATGTTATATTTCTCAATCATTCAAACCCTATGGCGGTGCTTTGTAGGGCAATGGAGAAATATTCCAATATAAGACAGGTCATAGGTATATGTCACGGTGTCCAGATAGGAATTATGAGAATTGCTAATATGCTTGGAGTGACACCGCATGAGCTTGATTGTCAATGGATAGGCACAAACCATTATCATTGGTTTACAAGGATATATCACAAGGGCGAGGACATATATCCAAAAGTGAAAAAAATGCTTGCAGAACGACAAAATCCCTCTGGGGAATTGATGACTCATAAGTTATCACAAATATATGGTCATGTTATAGTCTATCCGCCTGATGATCATGCCTTTGAGTTTTATCCATTTAACGCAAGGCTTTCTAAACCAGAAGACATGCCTTATGGATTTGCACATGAAATTAAAGAGAAATACGAACAATATGAACAGATGTTAAAGGCGACAATTACACAAGAAGAAGCGAAAGCACAGAGAGATAAATATCTTAAAGAACTTGCCGAAAATCTCAAAAATATTCAACTTCCAGGGACGTTATCTGATCCGCTTATTGGAGAAGGATTAGGCTCTTTAATGGAAGCCATTGCTGTTGGAAGACGACAGGTTCAGATCGTCAATATTGCAAACAAAGGGGCTGTTCCAAACTTGCCAAGTTACGCAAACCTTGAAATAGAAGCGGTGACAGACTCTTGCGGAGTTAGAGGTATCTATATCGGCGATGCGCCAATGTCACTGAAAGGTCTTTTGGAAAAGCGAATAGCATGGCAAGAGTTGGTCGCAGATGCTGGCGTCAAGGGCGATAAAAATCTCGCACTTCAGGCTTTATTGCTTGATGAGATGGCGATATTGCCTGAAAAAGCTGAACAGATGCTTGATGAGTTGCTAAATGCATCAAAGAAATATCTTCCGCAGTTTAAGGATATATAATTGGTCAAAGGTTAAAAATTCAACAATAATAGATTTCGCGGGGGATTAAGCCTATGAAATGTGAATTGATATTCGTCGGAACAGAATTACTTTTAGGTCAAATCGTCAATACAAACGCAGTATATCTCGGTGAAAATCTCGCCAACTTAGGAGTTGATCTCTATTATAGCAGTGTTGTCGGTGATAACCTTGATCGGATCAAAGACGCTATCAAACATGCTTTAAGCCGTTCAGACCTGATTATCATAACAGGCGGACTCGGTCCAACGTTTGATGACATAACAAGAGAGGGCATCGCAGAAGCATTAGGTCGTGAACTTGTGTTTGACCCTAACGTTATGGCACAAATTGAGGAACATTTCAAGCGGACAAAGTTTCACATGCTCCCTATGCACCGTCGTCAGGCTTATGTCATATCAAGTGGATGTCAGGTGATCCCTAATCTTATAGGTTCTGCCCCGGGTCTCATAGTTGAAGCAGATGGAAAATGGATTATCGCTATGCCCGGTGTCCCTCGTGAAATGAAAAAGATGTGTGAAGATAGGGTTTTCCCATGGATAGCTGAAAAAGTTGGCAATGTCGTTATAAAATCCAAAGTTATCAAAGTTGCTGGTATGGGAGAATCAACAGTCGCTAATGAGATAAATGACATCGTTGAATCGTTAAGCAATCCTACAATAGCGTTCTTATGCTCCCCAGGGGAAGTCACCGTCAGGATCACTGCGAAAGCATCTAATACTGATGAAGCATATCAAATGATAAACGACGTTGCACAAAAAGTTAAAGCTAAGCTTGGAGATAATGTCTTCGGTGAGGATAACCAAATAATTGAACAGGTTGTCGGCAAAATGCTAGTAGATAACCATAAAACTGTCGCATTAGCAGAATCTTGCACAGGTGGGCTTGTCTCTGACCGAATAACAGACATCTCTGGCAGTTCAGACTATTTTCTCGGCGGAGTTATAGCTTATAGTAACCAGTTAAAGATTGACTTATTAGCGGTTTCAAAAGATGATATAGATAGATATGGTGCTGTCAGTGCAACAGTTGCAGAGCAAATGGCGTCTGGCGTCAGGAAATTGGCAAAATCAGATTATGGTATTGGAATAACAGGTATCGCAGGTCCTACGGGTGCTACTTCTGAAAAACCTGTCGGATTGGTCTATATCGGATTATCATCAAAAGATAAAGTTTATAGCAAAGAGTTCCGATTTGTCGGTGACCGCACAGGGATAAAACGTTGGGCATCTCAATCTGCATTAGATATGCTAAGGCGAGAGCTCTTGAAAGAATCTCGTAATGGATAACAAGATTGGTAAATTTTATTGTGGGGATATAAAATGAACATTAGAGATAGAGAAATTCTAAGAAGCTTAGCTAATCGCTGGATGGATTTGGCGACGCAACCGATAATGGAAGAACGTAAACGTCTATGGACAGCATTAAAAGACCTTCATGCAGAAAGACCTATGGTGCTGTTTGAAACATGGACTTTGGAAAACTACTATGAAAAAATTTGTCACCTATGAAAAAGTTTGTCAACAATAAATTTGTCACCAGTAGATCGGAGAAAGAAAATACTAATCCTTTTAGAAGGCAAAATCCATTGGGTCTCTAAAGGACCAGTCGTCAGT
>Ga0078972_1004623_pt1 | contig 37020 bp, 30 predicted proteins | sample YelNatPaOPGAMG01_FD_67568 | JGI IMG/M metagenome (GOLD analysis project Ga0078972, IMG submission 67568) | Hot spring thermophilic microbial communities from Obsidian Pool, Yellowstone National Park, USA - OP-RAMG-01 (SPADES assembly) (version 2) | ecosystem: Environmental > Aquatic > Thermal...
AGATGATGTCAATTTTTTTGCTCAGTTATATGGATTATCAATCAGATTTGGCAGAGTTGCTTTAGGAAATGTCCGAATTAACGTCCTAAGCTCAGATAAAACTAATGATCAGATACAAGTTCGGACATTTCCTGAAATAAATGAAATTATAGTAACAGATGACAAGTGCTAATTTATTTGACAAATTGTAATATGAGTTGTATAGTATAAATGGATAGGTTATTTACATTTATAATTTTGTTCGGAACTAAAAGTGGAGGGACTTTAAGATGAAAAGATTTATAAAAAAGCTATTATGTTTCTTATTGTCTATCTCATTGTTTTTGCTTATTTGTGAGGTTTTATTAGCACAAGAGGTCGCTGTTTATAATGATAAGCAACCTGCATGGATTGATCCCGCACAAATGGTCGCTTCAATAGATAAAATATTTCCCAAAAAGGGTGTTCCATATAAGATTGTAAAAGCCCCTGAGCTTGAAGAGTATATGAAAGCCAATAAGACGGGCATAGTCATAATGACAACAGGCATTGCCCCCGGAGAGATATTCAAAAATCAAGGGAATAAAGACCTTGTCCATACATGGTTATTTGATGGAGGAATAATGTTCTGGACAGGTGATTGGCCATTTTATTATTGGGATGCACCCGCAAATTGTCCCGGTTCTGCTGGTGAAGTTTCCGTCTTTGGAAATGTAATTACAGTGAGTGTTGCATCTGTAAAATTAGAGCCAACGGATATAGGCAAAAAGCTTATACCATCTATCAAAGCACATACAGCAAATAGACCAATATCCCTTACAACGTTAAAGAATAACAATTATGAATATGAGAGCTATGCAGAAGACGGCGTAAACGCAGATCCAATATCTTTGAGGGCACCGAAAATGAAAGGATGGTTTGTCAATATTCATACTTGGCCAGAAAACGAAACTTATGATGATATTGCAACTCAGATGGCAGAGCTTCTTAAAAATAAATTCTTGACAGCAAAAATAGCAGTATCACCGATTGGCAGACTTACATCAACTTGGGGAAATATAAAGACAAACTAACTATATAATAGTGTTAAAATGAATTGAGCTTGGAAAAACCAAGCTCTTTTTTATTATTATGAAGGGAAACAGCATAAAGTATTGATATAATTATCTACTATTCTTAATACTGCCCCATGTAGAAGTCAATTTTCCAGATGGAGTTACAGGCGTTGTACCTACTACGCTTATAGATGAATCCTTTGTCGCTTTAGCTCCGACAATTGCCGTTGTGTTAGATGTGTCTTTGCCGGTTATAGGCACTACATCCTCGTCTTTATATATAAATAGCACAACACAATCATCTTGGGTGATCTGGATATTGTCAAAATATGCCCTGAACAATCCAGCACCATGTTTAGCAGAATCAGTAGCCAATACTCCGCCTGTAAGTTTTTTGCCCACAAGGGGATCAAGTGATATTTTTCTGTGATACCAGTTATCACGTGCATTTTTGCTTAAATCAGTTGCAGGATGTGCATTTAATCCATTCTGATCTTTTGCCCCTGAATCTCTGAGAGTTTTCCCATCGCTTGTGACAAAGTCAACAGCAGCACTGAAAACAGGATTTCCTGAGAACATAGCTATCTGATATTCTAAGAATTGTCCTGCCTCAACAGTAAATTCGCCTTTCCATAGATCAACATAGGCATAACCAGGGACATCAACTCCATCATAGCTTGTTTGTAATGCCAAAATCTTGCTACCAGCGGAATGTTCCCTTATAACTGGATTTGTGCAAGGTTTCTTTTCAACTGTTATTTTGCCATTTGCAGTTTGGACTGGTATATCTTTCCCAGTTTCGTCAGATGCAACCGCAGATTCAAAAGCAAGGTCGCTAATACCAACAGCAATGCCTTTGAAAGTTATGCTAAACAATACTCCTTTACCGCCCGGAGCACCTATAGGGCTTGCTATTGCCAAAGTGATCTTTCCAGCAGTAGCAGTATTTATTACAACAGGCACACCTGTCAACAAATCGCCAGCTTTAACCTCTGCTATTGATAACATTTTAGGGTCATATTTTAAGGCTATGTTTCCTTTAGCAATGCCAGTAAGGTCATCAATTGAGACAGTTGTTGTTATATTTGCATCTTGGACTCCCTTTGCATCGGCAATTGTAAGGTTTCTTGGGACAACCTGTTTTTCTTTTACTGTAATACTTCCATTTTTTACAGTCACAGGAAGATCATTTCCCATTTCATCAAATAGCCCAACGCCAGTGAGTTTAAGTGGCATAGTTCCACTTGTTGCTTTTAACTCAAAATCTACTTCAAACAGATTTCCAGAACCTGCTCCCAATGGCGTCAATGCTGCCATAGCAAACTTTACTTTGCCTGCTATTGCGATATTTGAGAGGGGAGAAAGAGGTTTAGCTATATCAGTTGCCCTTGCTTCTTTTGCAACTGCGAAAGTGGGATCATATTCAAGGGTGATGTCTCCACCAGCGATACCCGCGGTGCTATCAACTGCAATTCCAATTGTCACTTTTGCCCCGGGTTCCACAGTGACGTCAGGCGCACTCACTTGGATGGCGTAAGCACTTGCGCTTAATAATAAGAAAATGGGAATTAACAAACTTTTTAACTTCATAATACCCTCCTTGTGAAAATATGGGTTGATCAAATAATTAAACTCCACTATAACCCTTTGCAAAGATTTGAAATTGTTAAAGCTACCCATATCTATAATAGACTTAGGGTTCAAAGATTAAAAGATAAAGACAATTCATTTTTCGCAGAGCTATTATAACAACTTTGGTTTTTAATGTCAACAACATATTTGTTGAGATCAAGAAAGGCTCAAGAAAATAATTCTTGCAATTGAAAACAGTTAATTTGTAAAATATATACAGACAGTATAGTAACATTTATACTAACTGCTTTAAGCCTAATAAACAAAATAACTAATTTGCATTAGCATATCAAGGAGGATGCTAAAATGAGGGGGAAATTAATATTTCTTGGTATTTACACGAGCCTATTAATGTTTTTTGTCCTATTTATAAACGTCTCTGTATTAGCAGGTATTAAGGATGGTCTTGTAGGATACTGGCCTTTAGACGAAAATGGAAAAGATTTAGCAGGGAAAAGTGAAGGAAAGCTTGAAGGTGGAGCGAAATAGGTAAAAAATGGTAGGTTTAAAGGTGCTGTTGAACTTGATGGAACCACTGGTTGTGTATCTATTAAAGGTTTTACTCTCACTACAATAGAATTGACCGCAGTAGCATGGGTTAATGGATGGATTCAGGGACCATGGGCAGGTATAATGTGTTCCCGTAACGATCCCACTACATTTTGGGTAGGAATTACGGATCAAAATACTCTGAGCTATGTATGGAATAATAACTCTGACAAAACTTGGGGTTGGAGGCAAGGTCCAATGCTTCCACAAGACGAATGGGCGATGACTGCGATAACCATTGATAAAGATAAAGCAGTTGCCTATATCTATACTGATGCTAAAAAACTACAATCAGCAGTAAATAAAATAGAACATATTGAACAAACAATTGCAGACAATCTAAAAATCGGTCGTGATGAATGTTGCGGAGATAATCGTCACATTAAAGGCATTATGGATGAGGTTATGATCTTCAACCGAGTTTTGTCTGAAAACGAAATTTTACAGTTGGCAACAAAAGGATTGGCAGTTGAGAACAAAGATAAGCTTACAATAAAATGGGGTGAAATAAAACAACAATAACAATCAATTGTCTTAACGCTTTGTAAGACATGCTTATTATCTTGTTTTTGGTTAGATACCTGCATGTTTTACAAAGCAATAGAAAAATTACTTTCCACCTCAAAGAGTTATGCGAAATTCTTTCCTTAAAATCATATCTATAATAATCATTGAGATTTTAATGGTATCTGTTAGCATTGCACAAACCGATGGCTATTTTCAACGTATAGCTATGGTATCTGATGGGCGAGTCACAAGATTTACAAAATTTCCTATAACCATATATTTAGGGGATTCTAATATAAATTCAAACTATTTGGATGATCTGATGTATGCCTTAAAGGAATGGCAAGATGGATCATCCGGTATTTTAAGTTTTGAGATTGTTGACAAGCCTGATTCGGCAGATATACTGATCTCATGGTCTAACAAAATTGAGGAGAACTATCGCGAACATCCTTTGGGAATGGCGGAATTGCATAGAATTAATCAAGAAAAATATTACGTTGAGATTCAAATATGTCTGCGAGACCCTATAACAGCTAAACCACTGTCAAACGACCAGATGAAAATAGTATTACTGCACGAGATCGGACACGCTATCGGTCTATGGGGACATAGCAAAGACAAGAACGATGTTATGTATTATGCAGATGAGAACCTTCATTTATCCGCAAACGATATAGCAACCCTCAAAACTCTATATTCTTACAACAACAATTATCCTATCCATGAATTAACCATATCAGCAATAAAAGAAGATATGGATCAAAATCCAAATTCCGCGGAACTACACTATCTCTTAGGGACAATTTATATAGATCAAAAGGATTATATCTCAGGTATAGACTCATTGAAAAAGTGCATAAATCTAAATCCTGAATATTATAAAGCTCGTGTCGCATTAGCTTCTGCATATAAATCTATTGGGCAGGAAAAATTCGCGATAGCAGAATATGTTGAACTTGCTAAAATTAAGCCATCTGCGATAATTTATAATGTTATAGGTGTCTCGTATTACGAAAGTGGAGAGATTGAACAAGCGATAAGTTATATTAAAAGAGCATTAGAATTTGACAGAATTTATGAACCAGCTAAACGAAACTTGCTTAGAATATATCTGATCGGTGCAAATGATTATATCAATAAAAAGATGTATGATAAGGCGGTTTATATCCTATCTGAGGGAGTCCAAGTTTTTCCTGATAAACCAGAAATCCTAAATCTGCTTGGTATTTGCTATATGGAGATGGGAAAATTTGATGAAGCTGTAAGACAATATGAGTTTGCCCTTCGCATCAATCCTGGCTTTGAGATTGCAAAGAAAAATATGGCTTCATGTTATAACAACTATGGGATTAAACTTGCACAAGCAGGTCAATGGGATTCTGCTATTTCTGCCTATAAAAAAGCTGTTGAACTTTCGCCTGATATGGAAGGCATAAAAAAGAATATATCCGCTTTATACTGGAATCAAGCACAACATTTTGTGAGTATAGGCAATTATAGAGAAGCCTTAAACGCATATATTGAGTTTCTAAAATATGAGCCTGATAACAAGGACGGATATAATAATCTTGGGGCAATATATTCAAAATTAGGAGATAACAAAAGTGCGATAACTGTATTGGAACACGCCCTAAAAATAGACCCAAATTCAGAAGATATAAAAACAAACTTAGCCATCGCCCATCAAAAATATGGTATAGAATTAATGGAAAAACGTTCCTATGATTCTGCTTTAAACGAATTCCACAAATCGTTAGAGTTGATGCCAAATGATCCAGATATTTACGCAATTTTAGCTATGGCTTATGAAAGAATAGGGAAATTGGACGAAGCATGTAAATATGTTGATTTGGCGATAAAGATTGATCCGCAAAATAAGACCGCTAAAAAAATTATATGGAACATAAAGATTCAGCAGGCAGAAAATTATATCAAAGCCAAAGATTACGACAAAGCGTTAGAATGCTATACAACAATACCAGAAGATGAGGCTACACCATCTTTACATGACAACATAGCATATATCTATATTATGAAGGGCATGTATGCTTCTGCAATTGAGGAGTTAGAGATCGCACTTAAATATGACCCTTATGACGAAATAGCTAATAGGAATCTCATCAGTATAGAATCAAAACTGAAACGTGAACTTTTACGAAGTTCAGGATTGCAGGAGGTTAAAAACAATCTCGCAAGAGTTAGATTAAGTATTTCTATGTCTTATGCAAATCGTGGTGACTTAATTAAAGCTAAGCAGACTCTTAAATCTGCAATTGATCTCAAACCAGATGATGATGAATTATTGCATTTGCTTAATGATGGTTGCGAAAAATTGTCGGAAAAATTCGCAAAGAAAGGCGATAAAAGGGAAGCAGGGACAATTTTAGGTTGGCAAAGAGATTTGGCAAAATTAGAAAGGACTAAATAACGGATATTCCCCCTTCCCTTGATGGCAAAAGTTTGCTATCATTATGTCGTGGCGATAACAATTGGCAAGAGAAGTTAATTTTAGAGCTTGATGGTAGAGAAGAGGGATTTGTGCAAGAGCTATTAGTTGGAAGACCACAAAGCCCTACTCTCAAACATGTTGGCAAAGGAATATAAAAATTAATAAAACAAATTTGTTTTTAAAAGGAAAGGGAACAAATGTTCAAAGTATATCAAAGCGAAGATTGGAAAGATTACAGAATGTCATTTAACGATCCGCATAAGGTTCTTGAGCCTTTGGAGAAGGAGATAAAAATCGTCGGTGAGGCTTTAGAGGTTCTTAAAGAGGTTGGAATTATTCCGCATACAAATTATGATAACGAGAAATTGCTTGCACACAGAAAAGCAGTTGCAGAGCTTTTTGAGATACCCTGGACAGCGATCACACATCGCATGCAAAGGCTTATATACGCTATAAATGCTATAAAACAGCCTGCGAATATGATCGCTGCGGGAGTTTTTTGTGGCAATACGTTTATATCAAATGCAGGTGCAGGAGTAGGTCCAGGAGCTGTTTATACCGCTAAAAATCTTATCGGCGTTGAAATAAAACCACACGAGGCAGAAAGGGCGGAACGTAATGTCAGAAAGATTGATCCGACAGGCGTTGCACGTGTCATTGCGGAAGACGCTGTTGATACTGTCAAAAATTTTGATGATGAGATAAATCTGCTTTATCTTGATGCAGATGGCGATAGGGCAAGAGGCAAAGGCATATATCTTGATATACTTCAAAACGCCTATGACAAAATGCCAAAAGGAAGTGTTGTCCTTGCACATAACAGCGTCAATAGTGGAGACAGACTAAATGCTTACCTAAACTTTGTTCGCGATCCAAAGAATATGAGTGCAAGCGTCAATGTCATATTTGACCCTGAAGGGCTTGAAGTTTCGGTAAAATAAAGACCGATTATGAATATAAAGGTTAGCTTCTATTAATTGCTATCTAATACCTTCTCTTAATCCAATTATGTAATTTTGAATAAAAATAAGATTCTTCGCTTCGCTCATAATGACAAAATTAAATTGGCATAATAATTTGTCATGCTAAATAATAATTTGTCATGCTGAACGAAGTGAAGCATCTTAACAGATTCTCCGCTTAAAATAATATTATCAATTTGGAACGATATTGTTAATGATATATTCAAATTGGAAAATGATATAAAAATCAGAAGGAGTAAAAATGCCAAGACAATTAAGGATGATTTGGGCTGGAAACGAACGTCTCAAGATTGAATTGCCAGAGGGATATTCCGTCAGATCATTTCGCAAAGGCGATGAAGAAAAATATGCACAGTTGTTAAACAATAAAGATCTCGGATATTGGACTGTTGATAGATTGGATTCTATACTAAGCAATCCTTTATCGCCCGATGGGGTATTCTTTGTCACTTATGGCGATGATCTCGTCGCTACCGCATGCGCCCAAGATCGCATTGTCAATGAAAATAGGCATATAGGCGAAGTTGGATGGGTTGCAGGTGAGCCAGCACATAGCGGAAAAGGCGTTGGAATGGCTGTTTGTTCCGCTGTCATCAACTTTCTACTTGATCGTGGATATGACGAAATCTATCTTTTAACGGATCATTGGCGTTATCCTGCCCTTAAAACCTATCTAAAACTTGGCTTTGAACCGAGACTTGATGGTGCAGATGATAGATACCTTTGGAAGAAAATTTATGAGAAATTTGGATACAAATTCCCAGACGAGACAAAGAAAACCAAATATATAAAGCATCCGAATGGCGAGGAAATCGCTTGGCGGACACTAAATAAAGAAAGAGTTGAAGAACCATGTATCCTTTCTGCGTGGTGTATGAAACGTTCATTTTTCCAATCGCTAAGTCATCGGGATAATATTTATACCGAAGATGCCCCTAACATCGTCATAGAGGCATTTATAAGGGCAGGAGCTAATTTATGCCCTCAATTTATCATGCCTTCGCCTGATGTTGAACATATCGCTTATGATCCGTTTTACGCAGCGGAAATGGCAAAATCAACACCCTCTCAAAAAAATAGCCCTTCTTCTCAGCCAAAATCTCCATCAAGTCCCGAAGATGTTAGGGATATTGTAGATGCGATGCCTGATCCTGATAAATTGGAACAAAATTATAATATAGAAGCTGTCGCTGAAAGCTATGCAAAGGGAATAATGAACCTTATAGATATGGCAAAACATGAGATGTTATTCATATCTGGATTTGGTATGCCAAGTTTTATGGGTGGATATGGTTGGGGATACAATAACTATCTGTCTGCGTTAAAGCTATACCCAGAAGTTATGGAGAAGTACTTCGCTTATGGTGGTGAAAGCGGTCGGCTTTATAATTTGGCAATTGCACATGCTATAAAAAAATATAACCTTGCCCCTTATGTCTATGGCGGTGACGATATTTGTTACAATGAAGGTCCTTTATGCTCAATGGATATGCTTGATAAGCTTTATTTTCCGCATTTGGCAAGGGCTGTTCAACCTTTGCATGATGCAGGTATTGGAATAGTTTGGCATTCTGACGGCAATATCTTGCCAATAATTGATCGGTTGATTAACTTAGTTGGCGTTTCTGGATTTCAGGGCTTTCAAGAAGAAACAGGATGCACTCTTGAAAGAGTTGCAGAATATCGGACACGTAAAGGCGAAAAACTGATCTTATGGGGAAGTATATCAGTTACAACTACGCTTCCTTTCGGCACTGTTGACGATGTAAAGAGAGATGTTGAGCGGTGTTTTAAAGTTGCAGCACCCGGCGGTGGATTTGGATTGGCATCAACAAGTTCAATTTTGCCAGAGACACCTCTTGAAAATATTATCACTATGTTTGAGCATGGGCAAAATTTCGGCAGAGAATTTCTCAGACACATTTTTTAACGCGGCATTTCTCTGCGACGATGATACACATAATCTTTTTAACTGCCTCGTTTACTTCGTCATTTATAACTTTATAATCAAATTCATCTGCTTTATTCAATTCATGGATAGCAGAATCTAAGCGAGTTTTTAGCGACGATTCGTTTTCAGTCCCTCTTCCCCTGAGTTGCATTTCGAGGGCTTTTTCTGACTTAGGCAGTATAAATATAAATACGCCTTGTGGGTGTGTCTTTTTTAGCTTCAATGCACCTTGGACATCTATCCCAACAACCACGTCACTTGCTGAATCATCAAGGTCTTTTTTCAATCTTCCATAGTATTTGCCATAAACCTCTGACCATTCTGCAAACTCGTCTTTTGCGATTTTATCTTTGAACTCTTCTTCACTGATGAAATGATAATCAATCCCATGTTTCTCATTATGGCGAGGCTGACGAGTGGTCAAGGATACTGAATACTTGAAATTAGGATTTAAACGCAGTAGCGACTTTATTATCGTTGTCTTACCAACACCTGACGGACCTGTTATAACTATTAGCATTTGTTAATAAACCTTGAAAATCACTCAATATTTTGAACTTGCTCTCTAATTTTTTCTATCTCAAATTTAAGTTGAATGCAATCTGACGAAATTTGGAAATCATCAGCTTTTGATGAAAGCGTATTTACTTCTCGGTTGATCTCCTGCAATATAAAATCTAATTGTCTGCCTATTTGATCATCAGAATTTTGCAAGCTATTTTTCATCTGTGAGATATGGCTTCGTAGTCTGACAATCTCCTCGCTTATATCACATCTATCCGCCATAATTGCGACTTCCATAGCTAATCGTGATTCGTCAACGACTACTTGTTCACATAAAATATCGTTGAGCCTTTTTTGAATACGTTGACGATAATCTGTAATGACCATAGGTAAACGATTATTAATATGGTCTATGATATTCTGCATAATATCAATACGTTCTAAAATATCTGTCATCATAGCTTGCCCTTCTGCCTCTCGCATTTGGATAAGTTGGTCAAATGCCATGCTGAGCGATTGATAGACAGATAACCAAATTTGTTCAGTATCTCCTTTTGTTTCTTCAATATTTATTACTCCCGGAAGCGAGACCAGTAAATTTAAGTTTATTGGATCGGTAAATGCTAATTCATTGCGTAAAGACTCTAATTGATTAAAATAATCTTTGGCTAATTCACGATCGATAAATACTTGCTTATTTGATGCTATACCGCTTCTATCCAGTTCTATTGATATGTTGATCTGTCCGCGTTTTATCCTACTTTTTGCATAGCTGATTATTTGATGTTCGTAAGACGATAGGAGTTCAGGCAGTTTTACGTTTATGGTAACGCTCCGACTATTAAGTGATTTTACTTCAACAGATATATGACCAAATTCACTAATAGTCTCGCTATGTCCATATCCTGTCATGCTTCTTGTCATAAAAATTTTTCCTATATTTTCTATGTGTTTCTAAATAATTTCGGCATATTAAGATAAAATTCCACGCTCAATCCATTATAAAATATCTACTATTATATGTCAATCATCAAAACAACTCAAAACCCTACATTTTCGTTTTCTTCTGCCATAGTAGATTGTAGTATTTATTTTTGAACCATTCAATTTTACAAATCTGGTAAGATTATGTCAAAATAGCATTAAAATATAAATTTCAATAGATTTCTGTCACTTTTTATGTTATACTCTATTAGAAAAAATTTATTCTTTAAAGTCAAATTAATTGATTGGATTGTAAATGATTGGATTGTAAAAACTGAAAATACCGATTTAATTTTTGATTTGGAGATTAAAGATGGATCGCTCAACTGATAAAAAAGGTATAGGTGTAACATGGAGAGCGATTTTATTAGGTCTTTTGCTTATTCCGCCATTGACATTTTGGGTTATGGAAGTTGAATGTGTTTGGCATTCTGGACATCCGACTTCAATATCTCTGATGTGGGGCGTGGTCTTTGTAATTTTTATTATAATTTTATTTAACCTTTTAATAAAGCGATTTCTGCCAAACTGGGCGTTAACACAAGGCGAACTTATCACAATTTATGTTATGCTCTGCATGGCAGCGGGACTCGCTGGACATGACACACTCCAATTAACTATCCCTGCAATACCTCATGCCTTTTGGTTCGCTACTCCTGAAAATGAATGGTCAGATATTGTTATTCCTTATATTCCAAAATGGCTTGTTGTCTCTGACAGGAATATTATAAGGGGATTTTATGAGGGTGAAACGCCATTTTATACAAGAGAGATAATTGGTGCGTGGCTGAAACCTACTCTTTGGTGGACTGCCTTCATCTTGGCACTCGGAATGATAATGATCTGCATTAACGTTATTGTCCGAAAACAATGGACGGAACATGAGAAACTTTCATATCCTATAATTCAGTTGCCATTAGCCATAACCGAAGGTGGAGGGACGTCAAAGTTTTTTAGAAATAAAATTTTGTGGATAGGATTTGGCATCGCAGCAGGGATAGATATTATAAACGGACTAAATGTCTTCTATCCTATGGTCCCGAGAATACCTGTCAGGCATAATTACTATGATTTAGGACGGTATTTCACAGAAAAACCTTGGAATGCGGTAGGGTGGGTTCCTATGCCTTTATATCCATTTGTTATTGGTCTTGGATATATATTGCCTCTTGACCTTTCCTTTTCGCTTTGGTTTTTTTACATATTTAGGAAGTTACAAGAAGTTTTTACGAGTGCAGCAGGGATCAGACTGCCGAGATTTCCATACCTTAGCGAGCAATCCGCTGGTGCATGGTTTGGGATTTTTGTCATATCTGTCTGGGTTACCAGAGGGCATTTGAAAGAAGTCTTCAAAAAAATCTTTGGACTTAAAACATCGTTAGATGACTCAGAAGAGCCTATAAGTTATCGTTTAGCATTTATATTGATGATATTATCATTTGCATTTATAGTCTGGTTTTGTCTGAGGGCAGGGATGACATTTGGGGTGATAATAGGTTTTTTCGCTATATTTTATGCTTTCTCAGTCGCTATTACTCGTGCAAGGGCAGAACTCGGTCCGCCTGCACATGAAATGGCTGGTATGATGAACTCTCAACAGATTCTTGTCAATATATTGGGGAGCAGAAGGATGGGCGCTGCCAACCTTACGGTATCTATGTATTTCTGGTTTTTCAGTGGACGAGGATATAGAGAGCATATTATGCCACATCAACTTGAAGGCTTTAAAATGGCGGAAAGAGCTAAAATTAGCAATAAAAGGCTTGTGTTAGCTATGGCTTTGGCAATAGTTATAGGATCGTTAGCTTCATTTTGGGCTTTGGTCAGTGAACTTTACAGGGTAGGTGGTGAGAATGGTCCCTCCGTTGGACATATCGGTCAATTCGGTTGGCTTACTAACGAGCTAAACTATCCAAAAGGCACTGATTTCCCCGCGATATTTGGGATGATCGCTGGATTTATATTTACATTCTTCTTAATGGCGATGAGGATGAGACTACTATGGTGGCCATTCCATCCAGCAGGTTATGCCTTGTCAACAAATTTTGGTGTAGAATATTTTTGGTCATGTCTTGTAATAAGCACTATCGTTAAATATCTTGTCCTTAAATTCGGTGGTGCTGGCGGTTATCGCAAAGGGTTATCGTTTTTCTTTGGGGTAATATTAGGTGAATACTGCATCGGGGCATTTTGGAGTGCAGTTAGCGTCATATTCCAAACATATACTTATGACTTTGCTCCGGGTTAAAAATTAATGCCAAAAATTATAGAAATTGGAACAATGTTGGCAAATAAAAGCAATATAACAATTGGTATTTTAACTGATGTCCATTATGCTGAACGCGATACTATTTGGTCGCGTTATTTCCGTGATTCTTTGTCAAAAGTTCGTTCTGCTATCAGTTTTTTTAATCAAGCTAATCCCGATTTTTGCGTCTATTTAGGCGATAATATAGACAAAGGACCAACAAGGGAAATAGAACTTGAATATTTAATGTTAATTAAATCTGAATATGCTAAATTTAATGGGATTGGACATTACGTAATCGGAAATCACGACTTAGCGTCATTTTCAAAAGAACAATTTCTGAAAATATGCGGATCAAGAGAAAAATATTACTCTTTTGATTATGGACCATTCCATTTTATCATACTTGACGGATGTTATAATCAAGATGAATCTGATTATGATTCTGGCAATTTTGATTGGCGATATGCTTATATACCAAAAGCTGAACAAGAATGGCTAATAAAAGACTTGCAGAATTCCGAGAAAAAAGCTATCATTTTTGTTCATCAAAGACTTGATGATGATAATGGTTTGCATGGCATAGGCAACTCTAAAACTATAAGGCAAATATTAGAAGATTCAGGAAAGGTGATCGCAGTTTTTCAAGGACATGATCACTTTGGGGCGCAGAATTATATAAATGACATAAACTATTTCACATTTCAGGCAGTTGTTGAAGGACAAGGACTTGAAAATAACTCATATTCATTGATCCATATCTGGAATGATGGAACTATAAAGATAGAAGGTTTCGGCAAGCAAAACAATTTTAGTTGACGGTTGATATTATGAATAGAAATCACTTAACCCGTGCAGGGGTTGCTTTGGCTATCGTTTTATTTGGGCTAAAACTTTGGGCAAGTCTTACTACCAAAAGCATGGCGGTGTTATCCGATGCGCTTAATTCGCTTCTTGATATTTTTTCTTACTCGGTTATTTATGTCAGTGTGAAGATTCAGCATAGCCAAGCGGATAAAGATCATCATTACGGACATCGTCGCGCTGAGCCAATCGCTGGTTTTGTCATTGCAATATTAGCAGGAATATTAGGCGCGTCAATTATCAAGGATTCATTTTTAGGCATATTTGAAGAGCATAGCGTTTTTCATAATAAAATAGCTACTGCCATAGTGATTTTCGCTATTTTTAGCAAGTTGGTTATTGCAAGCCTTTATAAAATCTTGGCGAAAAGGACAAATAGTCCTGCTTTGGAAGCGAGCTATGTAGATTCAAGAAACGATATATTTGCGTCATCGGTAGCGCTTATAGGTATGTTAGTCGGTGGCTATTGGGACCATATCGCAGGGCTTTTGATCGGGATATGGATTATATATTCTGGAATATCATTAGGATATAAAAATCTTAAATATCTAATGGGACATGTTCCATCTATTGAAATAATAAATTCTATAAAAGATGAATCGCTAAAAATGCCGGGGGTTATTGGCATCAATGACTTGCGGGCTCATTATGTCGGCGATGTTGTCCATGTAGAGTTGCACATTGAAGTAGATGAAAATCTAAGCGTTAAAGATGCACATGATATTGGGATCGCCGTTCGCGATAAAATAGAAACTTTGCCTATGATTCAAAAAGCCTTCATTCATATAGATCCGATCTCGCACATCGTATAAGAGGTGACAAATATGGAAAATAGATTAACTAAAAGGGAATTTATAAAAGGATTGGCGATGGGATTATCATCTGTTGGATTATTGATGAACTCAGAAACTAACATCTTCGGTGACACAAAAAAGGAAAAGACTATGCAGAACGATGACCTTTATTATATTCAAACTGTCCGTGGACGTATAAAGCCAAGCCAACTTGGAATGACGTTGATACATGAACATATATTAGTTGATTTCATCGGAGCGGATAAAGTCAGCAAAGATCGCTACAATCCTGATGAGGTTTTTGAGGTGATGCTTCCGTATCTCAAAGAGATCAAGGATTTGGGCGTTACAGGATTTGCGGAATGCACTCCTATGTTTATCGGCAGAGACGCTGAGCTTATGGCGAGATTTGCACAGGCACTTGATATGCACATACTGACAAACACTGGTATGTATAAAGAGCCTTATCTGCCAAAATATGCCTTTGAGAAAACAGAAGACGAACTTGCTCAGATGTGGATTAATGAGATTAATCAAGGGATAGAAGGGACACAGATCAAGGCTGGGTTTATCAAGATCGCAGTTAATCCGGGCAGTCTTATTCCGATCCAACAGAAGATAGTCCGTTCAGCTGCAAGGACAAGCAAGGCAACAGGAGCAACAATAGCTTGTCACACGGGGCATGGAGTTGCGGTATTAGAAACATTAGACATTCTCAAATCAGAGGGTCTGCCATTAGAGAAGTTTATCTTTGTCCATGCTGGATCAGAGAGCGACTTTAATTATCATGTAAAGGTTGCCGAGCAAGGTGCATGGGTGGAATATGACGGCATAAGCCCAGGAGAAGCTAATAGATATATTCAGCTTATTAAGGCTATGCTTGATAAAGGATATGGCGACAGACTCTTGTTATCGCAGGACGCTGGATGGTATAACGTAGGAGATCCAAGAGGTGGAAATATAAGAAGTTTTGCTTATATAGTAAGAGACTTTATCCCATTGATGGAAAAATCAGGAATTGACAAAAAAACTATTGACAAGCTATTCATAGAAAATCCTGCAAAAGCCCTTCGGATACCAATAGTTGTGGGACAAAGTGTTAATTCTCTTGGGAAAATAAAATCTACTTGGGGGAAGATAAAATAATAGTCATAAAGACAAACTCATCTTGCTAAAAGTTATTGAGGGGAGATAGGGTCCGGTGGCTCTGCTGGACTTCAAATCCAGTCGGGGGCGATTATCGTCTCTGGTGGGTTCGACTCCCACCTTCCCTCGCCAATCCCTATTGAGATGTGTTTATGTAAAGTGAATTACTTTGATTTATGAGGATTTATTTAGTGAAAAGCTATACTGGGCTGTCTGAAAGATAGGATTTTTATTGACAAAAACACATCTGTTAATTTAATGAATTTAACTATTGGTAATATGACATTATATTTTGCTATTCATGCCTGTTTTACTACGATTTCAGATTTTCACCTTTCCGAATTACAGGCTATAATGTAGGAAAAGAGTATGATAAAGACTTTACGCTTAACGAATATAGAGAAATTCTCAAAAAAGTATGGTTAGAAACTAAAAGAGTGCTTGTCCCTGGTGGTAGAGCTTGCATTATGTCGGATACGAGATAAACGAATCCTATGTTAAATTAGCCAAAAAGCGAATTGATGACTTTAAGCAAGAAAATTGTTTAAACCTAATTCTTGATTTTGGCATAAAGTGAAAAGGAAGACAATTATGATTACTTCTTATGCTATAACAATGATTGAGATAACATTGGTGACAATGACAGTCGCGGATAATCAACCATTAGAAGGCACACAACCACTAACTATGCAGGGCGATCTCGCAGAGCAAATGGTCGCTGGGATTGACAAATTCCTTATGCGTCAAATTGATGAGGTGAAAAGCCAAAGAGAAGCACGCTGGAATAGAGATTTTTCCTCTATTGATAACTATGTCAAATCCGTTGAACCTAATCGCCAAAAATTGAAAAAGATTATCGGAGCGGTTGATCCAAGAGAAAAGCCTGTTATGCAATTATTAGCGACGACCTCTCAGCCTGCTTTAATTGGAGAAAGCGAACGCTTCAAGATCATAGCTGTTAGATGGAACGTTCTGAGAGGAGTTGATGCAGAGGGGCTATTGCTTGAACCAAAAGAGAAGCCATTGGCAAATGTGATCGCATTGCCCGATTGCGATTGGACTCCTGAAATGCTTGTTGGACTTGCAGAAGGAGTCCCAAAATCTTCTCAGTTTGCTAAAATATTAGCAGAAAGCGGTTGTCGTGTCCTTGTTCCAATGCTTTTGGATAGAAGCGATGAATTTTCTGGCATCCCCGAAGTTAGAATGGTAAATCAACCTCATAGAGAGTTCATCTATCGTGCCTCTTATGAGCTTGGCAGAAATATAATGGGTTACGAAGTCCAAAAAGTGCTTTCTGGCGTTGACTGGTTTCTAAATGAAGATGATAGCTTGTCAATAGGAGTTATCGGTTATGGCGAAGGAGGTTTAATTGCCTTTTATTCATCAGCGATAGACATTAGAATTGATTTAACTTGTGTCTCTGGATATTTTCAACCGAGAGAAAATCTCTGGCGAGAACCTATATATCGCAATATTTGGTCTTTGTTATATGAATTTGGCGATGCGGAGATAGCAAGTTTAATCGCACCTAGAAAGCTGATAATTGAGCATTGCAATTTTCCAGAAGTTTCTGGACCTCCTCAACCATCACAAAATCGTAGCGGAGGAGCGGCACCAGGTATAATTACTACCCCATCTTACGATTTAGTAAAGTCAGAGTTTGACCGTGCCTGCGAATTAGTTAAACCGCTTAATCCAGATTTCAACTTAATATTAAGCGAAGATGGTCAGCCTGTTTGTGTATCAACATTGAGAAAGTTTATAAATAATCTAAATGGAGAGTTAAAGCCCGATTCAGAGCTAAAAAATTATCTTTCAAGGTCGTTTAATCCCAGAGAACGTTTGAAACGTCAATATCAGCAGTTATTAGATCATACTCAATATCTTATGCGTGAAGCGGAATTTAGACGTGCAGAGTTTTGGTCAAAAGCAGATGCTTCTGACGTAGCCAGTTGGGAGAAAAGCACGGAATGGTATCGTGATTATTTGCACAATGAAGTTATAGGATATTCTCCTTTGGCTAATACACCAATAAATCCTCGGACAAGATGCGTTTATGAGACAGATAGTTTCAAAGGTTATGAGGTAGTTTTAGATGTCTATCCAGAGGTTTTCGCTTACGGAATTTTATTAGTGCCAAAAGATGTTAAAGATAATGAACGTCGTCCCGTAGTTGTCTGTCAACATGGGCTTGAAGGCAGACCACAAGATGTCGCTGATCCATCGGTAAATAATGAATCATATCATCAATTCGCATGTAAATTAGCTGAAAGAGGATTTGTGACTTATGCTCCGCAAAACCCTTATATCGGCGGTGATAGCTTTCGTGTGTTAGTCCGCAAGGCACATCCGATAAAACAATCGCTTTACTCAATTATTGTCAGACAGCATGAGCGGACAATAGAATGGCTTTCTTCGTTGCCTTTTGTTGACAAAGACCGTATAGCTTTTTATGGTCTGAGCTATGGCGGAAAAACCGCTATGAGAATTCCTGCAATTGTAAAAGGATATTGTTTATCTATATGTTCAGCAGATTTCAACGAATGGATATGGAAAAATGCATCTGCAAGGCATCCTTATAGCTATATGATCACTGGTGAATATGAGATGTTTGAGTTTGATCTTGGCAATACCTTTAATTATTCTGAATTAAGCGGGCTTATATGTCCAAGACCTTTTATGGTTGAGCGAGGACACTTTGACGGCGTTGCACCTGATGAATGGGTCGCTTATGAATATGCAAAGACAAAACGACGTTATGATCTTCTTGGAATTGGCGAGCTTACTGAAATGGAAGTCTTTAATGGACCTCATACAATAAATGGCGTTGGAACATTTGACTTTCTCCATCGTCATCTAAATTGGGAAAAGAATCCTTGATATATTAGATAAAAATATCTATGATAAACGTAGAAGACAAAAAAATCAGAGCAGGACGTAATAGGACTGTAACATTGACAGATGAGGATATTTTACGATTAAAGGGAAAACTGTTGACTCTGAATGCCGATGTTAGTTCAGAGGAAATTACTAACAGGACAATTCATCAAGATTTGTTTGAGTGTATAAGTTATTTGCCAGAGAATTTCGTTGATCTGCTTTTTGTTGATCCGCCATATAATCTGACAAAAGAGTTTAACTCTAACAAGTTCAGGGAAATGTCACTTGATGAATATGAAAAATGGTTTGATTCGTGGCTTGATCCTTTACGTAAGATATTAAAACCTAATGCGTCAATTTATGTGTGCGGTGATTGGAAGTCATCAAGCCCGATATTTCGTGTTTTATCCAAATATTTCAAAGTGCAAAATCGGATCACCTGGGAGAGAGAAAAGGGTAGAGGTGCAAAATCTAATTGGAAAAACTGCTCTGAGGATATATGGTTTGCGACAGTCTCCGATGATTTTGTTTTCAATAGCGATGACGTAATGCTTAAAAGAAAAGTTGTTGCTCCTTATAGAGATGATAATGGAAAACCAAAGGATTGGTATCAGGAAAATGACGGTAATTATCGTCTCACTTACCCATCAAACCTTTGGACCGATATAACTGTCCCATTTTGGTCTATGCCAGAAAATACAGATCACCCGACACAAAAGCCAGAAAAACTGCTTGCAAAGATCATATTGGCAAGCTCAAAAGAAGGGGATTTTGTCTTTGATCCTTTTCTAGGATCAGGGACCACATCAGTTGTCGCTAAAAAATTGGGAAGAAAATATTGTGGGATAGAGATTGATGAGTTTTATTGCTGTCTTGCAGAAAAACGATTAGAAATGGCTGATTGTGATAAATCTATACAAGGATATTTAGATGGTGTTTTTTGGGAACGTAACACACTAAAAAAGCATTATAAAGCAAATAGAGTATTTCAATTAAAAGATGGCGTTTTATCCTGATCTGGAAATTTGGATTATAAAGTATGGATTGTGTTTTATTTTGTAGAAGGTATCAAAAAATAAATCAAGAGGTGACAAACTTTGTATAAATATGTTATAATAATACTTACAGCATTGATTATAGTTTCATGTGGACCAAAAGAAAAAACAAAGAAATATGAAGGAAATATAGATGTTGATTCACCTATATATTTAGTTCCGATAGGTGATATAGAGGACAGATTTCTTACCGCACTTGTTCCAAAGTTGCAGACCAGGTTTACGACAGATGTTCATGTCGCTCTTGATAAGCGAATACCTGTCCCTGACGATGCTTATGACTATGATAAACAGCAATACGTAGCAATGTATGTCCTAGCAGATATGGTGAAGAAATTAAAATTTCCGCCAGATGCTAAGGTTTTAGGTGTTACTAATGTGGATATTTTCACTCCTGAATCGGATCGTGTGTTTCTCTATGGAATGGCTTATAAAAAGGGCAATATGGCTCTTATATCAAAAGTCCGTATGGACCCAAAATATTATTTTGGTGGAAAACCCAATGATCAATTAGTTATTGAACGTATGGAAAAAGAGGCTGTTCATCAATTAGGCAAGCTATTCGGTCTTGATAATGTTTATGATCCAGAATGTGTCATGTATTTTCCAAAAGACTTAAAAGAGTTAGACAGAAAAACGGATAGCTTTTGTTTAGAATGCCAGAAAAAATTTCTGGAATTGAAAAAGGCAGCAGAAAAGAATCCCTTCGCGGGGAAACTTTAGAACAAGGAGAGTATTTCATGGCAAAAGTTGCCTTTATTGAGCCGAGCTGTTCATTCAACAGTTATGGATATTTCAGATTTCCACTTATGGGAACTATATGTCTTGGCACTATATTAAAAGAAGCTGGACATGATGTAATGGTTTTTCGGGATAGTGTGCAAAGCGTCTATGACAAAAGTAAAGGGTGGCTACATGAAGCCCTAACAAAAGTTGATGTTGTTTGCCTTTCACTCATGACTTCTACTGCTGAGAGAGGTTATCTTATAGCTGATGCTATTAAAAAAGTCGCCCCAAAAATCAAGATAATAATGGGAGGTCCTCATCCCACTTATATGTCCGAAGAAGCCATTAATCATGCTGATTTGGTTGTAAAGGGTGAAGGCGAAGAGATTATCCTTGATGCTGTGGAAAACGAAAATCTAACAGGAATAGTAGAAGGTCCTCCTGTAAGTGATTTGACCAAATATCCTATCCCTGATCTTTCTATATTAACAGAGAAGAAACTTCCGCCAAGACAAGCCCCTATATCAACGTCTCGCGGATGTCCTTATGATTGCATTTTTTGCACTGTATCAGCCACATTCGGCAGAAAATGCAGATTTCGCGAGGTTGGTCATGTTATAGAGGAAATAGAGAAAAGAATATCTGAGGGATTTAAAAAGCTATTCTTTTACGATGATAACTTTGCCATTAATAAAGAACGAACAAAAGAATTACTCAGAAGAATGATAAGAAAAAATCTAAAAATTTCATGGTCAGCAGAGTCAAGAACAGATATTGCTAAGGATAAAGAGCTTTTAGAATTAATGTCAAAAGCAAATTGTAGCACAATGTTTATAGGTTTTGAATCAGTAAATCCCGAAACATTAGCGGTCTATAATAAAAAACAAAGCCTTGATGACATAAAAAATTGTATAAAACTTTTACATGATCATGGTATCAGGGTTCATGGGATGTTTGTCCTTGGGTCTGATGCAGATGATAATAGCACAGCCAAAGAAACTGTCAAATTCTGTCACGAAATGAAGATAGATTCCGCCCAATTTGCCTTACTCCATCCATTGCCAGGGAGCAAGCTATATGATATTTTGGATTCGCAAGGGAGAATTTTCACAAAAAAATGGTCGTTGTATGATGGTTCGCATGTTGTCTTTAAACCACTGAAAATGACACCGTTAGAACTTCAAGAAAAGTTTATGTACTCTTGGAAAAAATTCTATTCGCTGATGAGAAATCCCTTATACTTTGCAGTATCAAGATATATTCTCAACAAATGGGAAAAAGCCAATAAATCTGCAATTGCAGAACTCAAAGCACGCTTCAAAAAGTAATTTTTATCCAGAAATATTAAGATGCTGTTATGTGTTAAATAATTTTAGTAAAGTAATACCAAAATCCTTAAATTGAGGAGTATTAGTTAATGGGTAATATTCTTAAAATATCTGAAGCAGCATCTTTGGCGTTACATACCGCTGTTATACTTGCATCTAATCCGAAGAGATTGATCTCAACGAAAGAGCTTGCAGAAAAACTTCATGCTTCCGAAGCCCATTTATCAAAGGTGCTTCAACGGCTTGAGAAGTCAGGAATAGTGCAGGCGACACGAGGTCCTAAGGGAGGATATAGATTGGGAAAAGATAGCGATCAAGTAACTTTATTAGAGGTTTATGAGTCAATAGATGGAAAGTTGGCATATAGCGATTGCCTTTTATCTGAGTGTATTTGCAATGGCGATTGTATCATGGGAAAATTGCTATCTGATCTCAATAGTCAAGTAAGAGATTATCTGACCAAAACAAAGTTAAACCAGTTAGCTAAAAATATAAGCAGATTTTAATCATAAAAAGGAGGTAATATGTTCTGTTATCAATGTGAACAAACCGCTAATGGTGTTGGATGTAAAATAAAAGGCATCTGTGGAAAAGAGCCAGAAGTTGCTAATTTGATTGACCTTTTACGATATGTGACAAAAGGTATCTCTATGTTTGCCAGTAAAGCCAGAGAATTAGGAGTTAAAGATCGCGAAATTGACATATTCGTTATAGAATCTTTGTTTTCAACGGTTACCAATGTCAATTTTGATCCAGAACGGCATTTTCAGTTATTAAAAAAAGCGGAAAATTTGCTTAATAAAGCGAAAAGACTCTATGAAGAAGCATGTCAAAAATCAGGAGTTTCTCCTGAAAAATTGACTGGACCAGCCGAATTTAAACTCGCTGATACCATTGATGGTATGGTTAAACAAGCAGAAGAAGTTGGCATCCTCAAACGTAAGGAATCCTTTGGCGATGACATCGCAGGTCTTCAAGATTTGATTATGTATGGTTTAGCGGGCATGTCTGCCTATGCAGATCACGCTCAGATATTAGGACAAGAAGACGATGAAGTATATGCCTTTTTCCATAAAACACTCAGTTATCTTGCAAGCAATCCGAAAGACATTGATGGGCTTCTTGCAACCGCTTTGAAATGCGGAGAAGTAAATCTTAGAATTATGGAGTTATTAGATTTGGCAAATACTGGTGCTTATGGACATCCAGAACCAACTCAAGTTCGCATAGAACCTATCAAGGGAAAGGCAATTTTGGTATCAGGACATGACTTGAAAGACTTAGAAGAACTACTTAAACAGACCGAAGGTAAAGGCATAAATATATATACTCATGGCGAGATGTTACCAGCTCATGGCTACCCAGGGCTGAAAAAATATAAGCACTTAGTCGGAAACTACGGCGGGGCTTGGCAAGACCAACGTGATGAATTTGATAAATTTCCAGGGGCAATTTTGATGACAACAAATTGCATTCAAAGACCAAGAGATAGTTATAAAAATAGGATATTCACGTCAGGGTTGGTCGCATGGGAAGGCGTTACCCATATTAGCAATCGCGATTTTACCCCTGTCATTGAATCTGCATTGAAAGCTGATGGATTTAAAGAAGATGGTCCTGACAAAAAAATAACCGTTGGGTTTGGTCATAACGCTGTTATGAGTGTTGCTGATAAGGTTATCTCTGCTGTCAAGTCAGGTGCGATCAAGAGGTTTGTCCTTATCGGTGGATGTGATGGGGCAAAATCTGGACGCAATTATTATACACAGATGGCAGAATCATTACCAAAAGATACTGTTATATTAACTCTTGCATGTGGAAAATATAGATTTAATAAACTAAATTTCGGAGATATTAACGGGATACCAAGATTATTGGACATCGGTCAATGTAATGATGCCTATTCTGCAATTCAGATAGCCATTGCATTAGCAAAAGCATTTGATACGGATATAAACAATCTGCCGTTATATTATGTGCTTTCGTGGTATGAACAGAAGGCGGTTTGTATATTGCTTACTTTGTTGTATCTTGGTATTAAAAATATTCGTTTAGGTCCAAGTTTGCCTGCTTTTATATCTCCTGCGGTGATGGATATTCTTATTGAAAAATATAATTTAACCCAAATTTCATCAGTAGATAACGATCTCGCTGATATTTTGAAGGAGTAACTTATATGGGAGAAAAATATAAAGCAATTAAAGTCACTGATCGCGTTTATTGGGTTGGTGCTGTTGATTGGGGAGTCAGAGACTTTCATGGTTATATGACTCAACGAGGCTCAACTTATAACGCTTATCTTATTTTAGCAGATAAAGTAACGCTTATAGACACAGTTAAAAAACCTTTTATGAATGAGATGCTTGAAAGAATAGCGTCATTAACAGAACCAAAGAATATAGAATACATTATATCAAACCATTCTGAACCAGATCATTCTGGATGTCTTCCTGAAACGATAGATGTTTTGAAACCCGAAAAGGTCTTCGCATCTACAATTGGGACACAGACGCTTTTGCAGGAATTTCATTCTGGACACGAGATAATTCCAGTCAAAGATGGCGAAAGCCTGAGTTTAGGCAACTTAAATGTCACATTCTTTGAGACAAAGATGCTTCATTGGCCCGATAGTATGGTCACGTATATGCCTGATGATAAACTGTTGTTTTCTCAGGACGCATTCGGCATGCACTTAGCAACAAGCGAGAGGTTCGCCGATGAGATAGATTGGAGTATAGTAGAATATGAGGGCGAGAAATACTTCGCTAATATAATTATGCCTTTGTCATCAGTAGTCCTGCGAACATTAGGAAAAATATCCGATTTAGGCATAGAGATAGACATTATCGCCCCTGATCACGGACCGATTTGGAGAAAAGATGTAGAAAAGATCATCAATTTATATACCAAATGGGCAACTCAAAAGCCTACAAATAAAGCTGTTATAGTTTACGATACTATGTGGTGTAGCACCGAAAAGATGGCAAAAGTCATCGCAGAAGGATTAATTGATGGCGGGGTAAGCACAAAGATTATGTCGTTGAAAAGCAATCACCGAAGCGATGTAATAACTGAGATTTTAAGTGCAGGGGCAATTTTGGTCGGTTCTCCTACGATAAACAGCAATATGTTTCCCTCAGTTGCGGATTTATTGTATTATCTCAAAGGATTGAGACCGCAGAATAAGATCGGTGGAGTTTTCGGCTCTTATGGTTGGAGTGGCGAAGCGGTTGCTCATATTAAAGAGATACTTACCGCTATGAAGGTTGATCTGATCGGCGATGGTCTCAGATTTAAGTATATGCCAAATGATAATGATTTGACTCAATGCTTTAATTATGGAAAACTTATAGCAGAAGAGTTAAAGAAAAGGCTTGATTAAATCAGATGTTATGGAGAAAATCTTAATTGAATAATAGATTATCCTAACTTATGTCTAAAAATTAAACAGGAGAGATCACAATGGAAAATATTGATTCTTATGAACTATGTAAATTATATAAATATCTTCGCGTAGTAGATGTCTGCGATGCTATGGATGGTATCGGATATTTTAACATTGGATTGATGTCTCCTGAGATCCGTCCTATATGGTCTGGGATGAAATTCTGGGGCGTGGCATTTACTATCAGATGTGTTCCAGCAAATCGTCCAATGTGGAAGCTGAATACCACAGAAGACATCGTAAACGCACATGGGATATGGTTCAAAGAAGTAGGTAACATAAGTTATAGCGGGAAAATTCGTCCTGGCGATGTCATAGTTACAGATACAGGCGGATCAGGAGAGGTCGGGTTTTGGGGGTCTGCAAATAGCCTGTCGGTAATCGCAGAAGGTGCTGTCGGCATAATTACTGATGGTTACTGCCGAGATACAGACGAAGTCACATTGCAAAAGACCCCAATATGTGCCAGAAAACGCGGACGAACGATAATTCCCGGTCGTATTGAGGTCGCAGAGATACAAACAAAGATCGGTTGCGGTGGAGTGCAGGTAAATCCCGGCGATATTGTCGGATGTGATGGCGATGGAATTGTCGTTGTTCCGCTCAGAGTTGCTGAAGAGGTCGCTATACATGCAAGGGCTATTCTATTAGCGGATATGCGGGCAAGACGTAACCTATATAAACGGCTTGGTATGGAACCTGATCATACTGTTGACTATGAGACAGTTTCTGCATATTATGATCAATTAAAATTAGGTTAATCATGTCAGAATATTACGGATATTTATAAAAATCAATTTGTTCAACCGTATATGAAGGTTGAATTGAAATGAAAAAATTTCAAAAAATTATATATAAGCTTTTGAGAGCAGGCATTTGCCCAGAATATTCTGACCCACATTTTAATCTAAAAATAGAATGGGATAAAATGCCAGATGGTATAGACCCATCATCAGGCTTATTGATTACAGAGAGAGCTAATAGAAAAAGGTTACAAATTGAGAATTTTTATCAGCTTATAAAGGCTTTTGTCAAAGGTGGAGAAACTATCGTTGATTTTGGCTCTGGTTCGGGAAATCTGTCTTTGCCGATGGCTTATCTTTTTCCAGATTGTCATTTTATCATCGTTGATAAAAAAGACACACCAATAAAACTTGGGAAGATAAGAATTGACGACTCAGGCATTAAGAATATTGAAGTATTCAGAGGATATATTCAGGATTTCCACGAAAAATTTGATCTTGGTATCGCTTTGCATGCTTGCGGAGAGGCAACAGATTTCGCTCAAATTCGTTGCATAGAAAATAATGCCCCATATATACTATGTCCTTGTGATATTGGTTACATAAAAGCGAGTTCGCTATCTTACCCAAGAAGTCTATTATTTTCGGAGTTTCTTACAAGGGAAGAATATAATATATTAGCAAAAACCGCTGATTGGACGGATTGGAGTTTTGATAGCGAACAGGCAAGGGCAGGGAAACTCTGCATGGGCTACATTAGCTATGACAGAAACTTATTTGCAGAGGAATTTGGCTATAAAACTTATCTTTTTACCATCTATCCGAGAGAAGCGACTCCAAAGAACGATATTATCTGTGGTTCACCAAAAGGGACTAACGGAATAGAAATTTTTGAAAGAATAAAACTTCATCCATATTGGGTTATCAAACCTGATCAACTTCTTGAAAGTTAGAGACTAAATAGCAAAATATAATTTTTGTATAGTTTATAGACAAATTTATTAACTCCGTATATCTATAAACTATACATTTTTGATCGCTTGTGTGTTATTCTTCACAACAACAGCTATCATCACAACAACATTGGGCAAGATAATCTTTAACAATTGAAGCAGTGCCTTGACTTCTAAATGCAGAAAGGAATCCCTTTGCCCTTAAATAAGCATCATCAGCAACTTTTGCTTTTATCTCATCAGGCAGATTAAGGGTTTCTTCAAGGAATGGAGCATTGGCGTATTCAATACCGAGTTTTTCAAGTCCAAGAGTTTTGCGTCTTTCTTCTGTCCACTTCTTATATTTATCTTCAAGCCCTGGGACATTGGCAAGAAGCACGTTTTGCCATTCCGTTCCAACATTGCCTTTGAGGACGCCAACTTCTGCAAATTTAGCGATCTGATCCATCGGCGTGCCTGTAATACCATGTTGGGCTATCCTTTTCCCTGTGGCTTCATATACTTCTTTTGTCCTATCCGTAGCTATTCTGACTTCCTCGCCCGGATCATAGTTGCCATGCTTACTGCCATTATTAATAACTAAAAGATCAGGATCAATCCCAGCATCTTTTAGACGATTGATATATTCTACCGCCTCTTCTACCGTTGTATATCCTTTTGCAGTAGTGATTTCGCCGAGTTCAGCTTCCAGCCCAAATCCACATTCAATAATCGGTCTTGCAAGCATAGTAAGAATAGCGACATTCTCCGGAATTGACACAAATGAAGGGTCTATGCCGAAAGATGTAAATCCCGCTTCTAATTCAAGCTCTATTAAATCTTGGGCTTCATATATCTGCTGACAATTAACTTTCTTTATTTGAATATGGTCTCCATGCAAAAAATATAAGACATCTGGATAATTCTCTGCATAACGGGCAACTATTTCAGCATAGGACTTTGGGTCCATACCAGAAAGACTATGATCGCCTTCTGGATAAAGACCTTCTATATTAGTGAGGTAAATCTCCCGTTTTGATAATTCAAAAGCGACAACCGCATCCAATTCTTGTGCTGCTCTCATAATCCCCGGTATAGGCAAAGGATTTCTGGTATTACATGCCATTACTATAGCTTTTGTATCTTTTAAGGCTCTCCAAACATAAGCACCATTTACAGCAGGCATCTCTATATCCCTCCTTATTTTTTAATTCTTATTCAACAAAATTCAATATTTATCAAAAATTATAATAGAAGTAGGAGAGAAAATGCAAGAGAAAAACGTAAATCGTAACCTTAAATAAAAGAAAGTTAGCCACTGAAAAACACGGAAAAGTAATACTGATCACTGATTACTGATCACTGATTATAACCTCTCCCTTATCATTTTGGCAATATGGGTCAAAATAAAGCAGGCAACTGCAATGAGTATTATTGTTGCACCTGTGGCGGAATCAAAGTAATACGATAATGCTAATCCTACGATAGCAGAAAATATTGATATAATTATGGAATACCAGAACATCTCTATCGCACTTCTTGCAAAATTTCGTCCAGCAGACGCAGGGACAATAAGCATTGCAGTTACTAAAAGTATGCCGATTGCACGGATACTGAACGTAATAGTCAAAGCAAGCAAAATAGCAAAGAAATATTCATAATTTTGAACAGCTATCCCGCTTACTTTGGCTACATTATCATTTATCCCCATAAGCATTAATTTATTATAACTGTAAATCATGAACAGGACGATCAAGATGAAAAAACCAATAAACCATAATATTTCCGAGTCACTTATTGCCAGTATGTCGCCATAGAGAAAAGACTGCAAGTTCCTTGTCAACCCCTTTTTAGCACTGACAATGGCTATCCCTAAGGCAACCGCGGCAGAGAAAAACACACCTATAACCGCATCAATTGATAGTTCTGTCCCACGTTTTGCCCTTGTTATTCCAATTCCCACAATTGCCCCGAATAAAATCATCGTAAGATATGGATTTACGTTGAACAATACACCTAATGCGATACCTGTAAACGCGGAATGGCTTATCGCATCTGAGAAAAAAGACATGCGAAAGTTCACCATTAAAACACCCATCATAGCACATATAGGCGATATTACCAAAAGAGCCAAAAGAGCCCTTTTCATAAAAGTCGGTTCTAACCATGTAAATGGCAATATCTGTCCAATTACATTATATATCAACTCAAAATCCATATATTATTCACCTTCTATTATACATTTATCGGGCTTATGTTCATATAATCCAACATTTATTCCGTATATGGCAGTTAAATTTTCAGGAGTTAAAACCTCAACTGTCCTCCCTTCGCATTTTACAGTTTTATTCATACAGATAACATGATTTGCATACTTTGTTACAACTGACAAGTCATGACTGATCAAAACTAATGTGAATTTTGAGGATTTTTGGAGATTTGAGAGGATTTCTGTAAAAAGCTCTTCTCCGGCGACATCTATACCAGCGACAGGCTCATCTAACAAAACAATGTCAGGCTCATTCTGCAAAGCCATAGCTAAAAGAACCCTTTGCAACTCACCGCCAGACAGCTTCCCCAAAGGACGATTTATCAGATGTGATGCGGAAACTCTTTCAAGGCTTGTTATTATATTTTCTCTGACCTTTTTGCTTTTCCCAAGCCATAGTGGGAGTTTTTGGTCTCGCAGAGATAGGAATTCAAGAACGGTAATAGGCATGCCTCTATCTACATCAAGTCGCTGTGGAACATAGCCAATTTTCGGTCTTGAATTTCCATGGCTACACTCTTTGCAAAAAGATATAGTCCCAGTATAAGGGATTAAATCCATAATAGCTAATAATAAAGTGGTCTTTCCCGCACCATTTGGACCGATAATTGCAGTTATCTCATTACACATTATAGAAGCATTTACATTGTCAAGTATCTGAACTCCACCTCTACGGACAGACAAATTTTCAATTTTAATTGATATGTGCCTTTCATTATTCATCATTTTTTATCACCAAGAGCCTTTTTTAATATTTCAATATTTTTACGCATGATCTTCTCATAAGTGTCAGGCTTTCCATCACCAGTGGCAGCAGGATCAAGTTGATACACCGAGACGCCAGTTTCTTTTGAAAGCGTTATTGCGACCTTTTCTGAATATTGAGGCTCAGAGAATATAGCACCTGCTTTTGTCTCTTTTACCATTTTAATTAATTTTGATAACTCCCCTGCTGATGGTTCTTGTCCTGGGACGACCTCAATAACGCTAACTACCTCAAGCCCGAAATCTCTTGCAAAATAGTCAAAAGCATCATGGAAAGTTATTATCTTACGATTTTTGAATGTTTTTGAAGCGTTTGTCAATTCACTTGTTATTGCATTAAGCTTTTCTATATACTTATTGGCATTAGCTAAATATATCTTTGCGTTACTTGGATCAGCAGTAGAAAGGGCTTTTTGAATATTTTTTACTTGAATAATCGCAGATTTAGGGCTTACCCAAATATGAGGATTATGGACGCCGTGATGATGTTCGTGTTCATGATGTTCTTCCTCAGACTCCTCTGCACCTCTTGTCGCTATCGGCTTTATTCCAATGGAAGTATCAATAACTTTTAACTTTGGATTTGACTTGACCGCCTTTTCCAAAAATTCCTCAACACCAAGACCATTTATAATGAAAAGATCAGCTTTTGCCAATTTTTTCATATCGCTTGGGGTAAGGGCATAATCATGCGGACCAATGTTAGGCGGAAGCAGACATTCAACGGTTACGTTTTTGCTATTTCCAACTACATTTTGAGTAAAAATATATATTGGATGGAATGAGCAAAGCACATTAATTGACGCAAATGTGTTTGAAATAAACAAAAAAGCAAAAAAACAGAAAGCTAAAAAAATATATGTTTTCTTTAACATAATTTATTTCCCTCCAAAAAACAGAAATTTAGCTAATTATCGGATTTCCCTATTTTTTGTCCAATTTTTTCCTGATCTCGTTTAGTTTATTTTGAACGTTTTTGTTTTGGGGATCGTTTTTTAGTATTTCAATTAACAAATTCTCCGCTTTATCCAATTCCCCAACCCTTTCGTAACAAACGATCAATGTTTGCACGATGTTTTTGTCTCCAAGCTGTCTCAGCTTTTCAAAATGTGGAATTGCCTCACGAATTTTGCCACTCAAAGCTAAAATCAACCCTAAATTAAGCAGTGCTTCTTTATTATCAGGGTCTATCTCTATGACTTGGGAATATGTTTTTATGGCGTTTTCATCGTCCTTGATCATGTGATAACTAAAAGCTAACCAGTTTTTTAATATTACATTTCTCTTATCCAATAGATTAGTCTTCTTATATTGTCTTATCGCCTCATTATACTTATCAAATCCAATATAGGATTGTCCTCTTATATCAATTTGCCTGACTATATATGGTCTTATAGCTATTAGACATAGTGGCACAAAAACAATCGTAAATAGCCATCTATATAGAGGTTTAATAGTCTCCTCATGTTCATGATTATGATCGTGACCATGTTCAAAATCATGTTCAATATGTTCTTCCATTTGTCTATCTCCTATATTTAGTTGTCAGGCTATTGTAACAAAGTAAATACCGATAGCTATGAGTATATTGCCTGCGACAAGACGGATAACAGATTCAAATTTTTCTAATTTAGGCGTTAAAAACTTCATAAGCGTCGTTGACGTCCCTATTATTAAAGTTGGGAGGCTTTGACCTATTGCGAAGCTGATGAATGCTATTATGGCATAGAGATACGAACCGCTTATAAAGACGGTGCTTGCTATGATCATAAGAACTGGGGCGCAACAAGGACAAGTAGGCATCTCTATAAGGGCGAGAAACACACCGAAAATAAACGCACCCAAAATACCTGTGATCTTTTGTCTTCCAGCAACGTTAGGGTGTATATTAGGCAACTTGAGTTTTAACAAACCAGAGACAAATAAACCTATGACTATCAACAAAGCACCCAATGCCCAGAAAATATATTTGCTAAAATCTATTAGTTGCGATGTTAATTGCCCTAAAAGACCTAAAAGTATTCCAAGAACCGTGTAGCTAAGAACTAAACCTAAAACAAAAAAGACAATAATGATTATGCCCTTACGTTTAGAATCTGAGTAGCTGGCAATATAACCAAAAATCAAAGGTATTCTAATCAGTGTGCAAGAACCTAATGAGGCAATTGCTCCTGCAAAAAATACCGCAAAAATCGCCAAGAACGGGGATTCAGAAAGTATCTTTTGAATATCAAAATTCATATTGTCTCTCCATATTGTTTGATGTGCTATGGAAATATCTATAAAACAGCAAAGTTTAAGGCATTTTTAGAAATCATACATAAATGGAGGATCACGGGATAGAAAGCTTATAGAAAATATTATATATAAAGGGTATGTCTTATAATCTGAGATACTTTCATTGCAGGACAAAGGATATTGGAATATACTTGTTATATATGATGTAGATTTCTGAACAATCTGCCAAAAACAGACGATACAAAAATCATTTGTTTTGAAATGATAAATTTTATAAACAGAGTTTTTGATTAAAGAGATGTTTATATCCTGAATTTCATAGTATTCACATCCGTTTTTATGAGAATGAAAGATCGGCAATGTATAAAAAGCAGAAAGCAAGGTGTATGGCAAAATTAGTAATATTGTAAAGATATTTTTCAATAATCTGTTAGAGATAATCGCCATAATTATTTTGTCCCTATTTAACAATTGTCATTTTTCTTGTAGTTCTAAATTCGCCTGCTTCAATAGTATAGAAATAGACGCCAGATGCACATTTTTGACCGTGATCATCTCTTCCGTCCCAATATGCAGAATCACGTTTATTTATATAAACTCCTGCGGGTTTTGTCCCTAAATCAAGCGTCCTAACAATTTCACCATTAGCCCTATAAATCCGTATAACGACATTTTCTTCTTGTTTAAGCTCAAAAGGTATCCATGTCTCTGGGTTAAACGGATTTGGATAATTCTGATAAAGTGCAAAATTCAGCTTGCGATCCTTGATCTGCACGATCTTTGATGCGATAATGCTAATGCCATTTATATCAGTTCCACTGGCAATGAATGTATATTGCCCTGCTTCCTCTGCGATAAATTTCCCAATGTATAGATCAAAATTTGGATCAGCTTTTGTGAGTGTTATATTATAGATCAAACCTCCACCTTTGACTATCAAACTTGGCGGGGACGTCAGTTTTTTGGTAGAAGCGACATATATCGTCAAACGTTTATCCTGACCCATCTCATATATCGGAACTATCGTTAGAGATGATGACTTGCTATCATAAAATCCAGTATGACGTGAGTCATGTTGAAATCCAGTCCATTGGAAGCCATTTTTCTCTGAATTTCCTGATAAGTCCCAAACGTGCAATTGCCCGCCTGTCCCATCCCAATATCTGCAAGAGCCAACTATTATTTCAACATCGCCATCGCCATCAAGATCAGCAACCGCAGGGGAAGAGTCAATTATATTGCCATCAATGTATAATGGAAATCTCGGGTCTGCCCTTTCACCAAATCGGTTAAAAGCATATACCAATCCAGTATAGCCAAGACCAGTGCTTGTAGCAACTATAATTTCTACATCTCCATTCCCATCTATATCACATAAAGCAGGCGAAGAATATATTCTATCAGTTACAGAAACAGGAAAACCGTTTATAACCTTACCATCGTTCTTAAAAACATAGATTGTGCCATCTCTTGTGCAGGTGACGATCTCTAATGAAGAGCCATCGCCATCTATATCCCCAATCGCGGGAGAAGAGAAAATTGGATTATCAAGCCAAATCGGAAAACCTGACACTAAGTCGCCATTTTTGCGAAAAACATATAACGCCCCATTAGCACTGGCAATAACGATCTCAATATTGCCATCGCCATCAATATCACCTAAAGCAGGGGACGAGTATATCTGATCGCTGATATGTAATGGCCAGCCATTTATCAAATCACCATTGCCCTTAAAAGCGAAAATATATCCCTCATTTGAACAGACAACTATGTCAGTTTGAGAATCACCGTCAATATCTGCTAAAGCAGGAGTTGATTGGATAGAACTGCCTAAATCTATCGGATAGCCTTTGACTAACAAGCCATTCGCCTTAAAAGCATAGAGCATTCCGCCAGTAGTTCCAACGATTATCTCATATTTTTTATCTCCATCAATATCACCGATGGCAGGGGACGCTATAATAGAAGAGTCAAGCCTCAAATGCCAGCCCGGAACATGTGTCCCATCGTGATTCCATACATAGACAACATCATCAGCAGTCATAACTATTTCACCAAAGGAATCACCATCAATATCATATATAGCGGGCGAAGTAGTTGAATTAGAATACGTCCACATAGGCCATCCGGGCATATAACTGCCATCGTAACGGACCAGACATGCCCTTCCGTCTCTCGTTATGAAAGCTATTTCCATCTTTCCGTCACCATCAACATCATATACAGTAGGCGATGAATAAATATCTTGATTCATTTTCAGAGGGAAACCGCTTTGATAACGTATTTCCGATCTTTGAAAAACCTGTGGAATAGCTGACGCTTCGCTTGATTTTTCGCTTTCGTTGCCTGCAAGATCAAAAGCACTTACAGCGACAAAGACCTCAACTCCATTAGTCAGTGAATCAATCGTCCAACTTGTTGTATTATAGACATTAAAGGAATTATTATAGTTTTTTGGAGAATACCCGTAATATATGCGATAGCCAGCCAAGTCATAATCGCTTACTGCTGACCATTCAATTTTTAATCCATTGTTGAATGGCGTTAAAACGAGATTTTTCGGTCTCTGTGGAGGCGTTATATCTGCCTTAGTTATTTCAGGAGTTACTATTATAATCGGGCTTTTGGCACTTTCATTGCCTTGATAATTATACGCACTTAACGAGATGGATATTGATACACCATTAGTTAGATTATTCAATGTATAGCTTGTCACATTGCCAACATCAATAAATTTTGATGATGTATAGAGTTTATATCCAGCGATATTGCTTTCTGGATTTGCTTGCCATCTGATGGTTACTGCTCCATTTGACGGGATCACTTCTATAATGCGTGGAACGGAAGGGATATTCAATGCGGATAAGACATCTAACTTTCCAAATCCCCAAGCCTTGTCCCAACCGACAGGTCCTTGATCTATCGCAGAGGAAAAAAGTTTATCGCGTATTTCTGATATACTCAAATTCTGATTTTGCTGGAAGAGAAGGGCAATAGCACCAGCGACATGAGGGGCTGACATGCTTGTCCCACGAAAAGTTACATGCATGCCATCCTGGGAAACATGATTTGATTCGCCAAATCCATCTTTTGATAATGAGGCGGTTATCATCTCTCCGGGAGCGCTTATTTCTGGCTTTTGGACACCATTTAATAAAGGTCCTTGACTTGACCAAGCAGATATTCTGCCAATAGACAGATTTTCATTTGTGATCCTGTTTTCAGAGTTAATCCATTCTGACTTTGTTATATGAGATGCTACTGATATAACCCTATTTGCACTTGACGGGGAAATAATTGTCTTATAACCATCACCTTCAATCAAAAATGATTTATCGGGAAATTTAGCTGAATTAGGAATATTTTTCGCGGAAGCCCAAAGTGCATAATAAGGTGTATAAGCATCAAAACCATATCCTGCACCATCAAATTCTATTGCATAGTAATAGTCATCTATTGGTATGCTTAAATTATCGTTAGTAGATATATTGATAAAGATATAGTTGAAGTTCGGATGGAGGTTTTCGCTTGCAAGTCCAGTAGCATCTATTGTAATCTCTGCACCTTTTAAAGGTCCAGTGTTGACAGTAAAACTTTTATATTGCCCTGTCTTAACCCAGCCTATACCTAAGTCTGAAACATCGCCGTTTATATTACTTGGTATTAAAAGTCTAACCGCAATGGAACTTCTTGGTTCATACCATATCTCAACTGGCAGAATTCTGGCGCCGATCAATGGGCGAATAGAGATCCAAGGATAATTTTCACCGATCGGAGATCGTAGCGATCTCGTTCCAACATGGACTGATTTTCCTCCGTCATTGCCAGCAGAGGCGACAATTGACCGTTTAGGCTTGTCTAATAGTTGATCTAAGGCTTGATCCAATATATCTGTGCCGTCATGTGGACCCCATTGGCTTCCAAAACTCATATTTATAACAGCAGGCTTGCCCATTTTTTCAGCTTTATTGAAGATATAGACAGCAGCATCATAAATATCAGAATCGCTAAAACTGGATTTAACTACGATGATCTCTGCTTCTGGTGCAACGCCTGTAAATTTATGATAACCTTTGCCGTTACCTGCGATGATACCTGCTATATGTGTTCCATGACCGTCTCCATCCATCTCCCCGCAAACTCCTGCATCTATATCGTCCTTTGTCCATTCTGTGCCATAATAAAATCCATCTGGGGAACGACCCGGTGTATAAACTGTCTGATCCCATATATACTGAATCCTAGTTTTTCCGTCTGCCCCTAAGAAATCAGGATGACTCCAATCTATGCCTGTATCTATGATACCGACGATAACTCCTCTGCCTGTAAATGATGGGGTGCTTGTCCACGCCTGATCTGCCTTTACCTCTGGGACGCTAATATCAAGTTTAGGACTCATCTCTTTGCATAATTGCATTTTCCTTGCAGATTGAACATATACAACATTTGGAAGAGATATTAGCTTGCTAATAGATGCAACAGGGACATCTGCTGTGACAAATCTGTCTCCTTTTGATCTGATCCTGATGCCAGTAGAAGCCAAGATATTAGGATTACCGTTTATTTTGATCATAGCGTTGATGATCGGACTTGATTTATCTGAGTTAAATCGTTCTTGACCATCAAAAGCAGGTGCAAAATTAACATTTTCGTTTTTAATCAAATAAGATTTTAATAGGGGATCAAGCTTTTGTAGGTTATCATTAGACTGAAAATTAGCGAAAGCAGAAGTGAAAGGAAAAGCAATGATTAACATGCAAATTATAAACCAATAACAAACTTTCATAAGCATATTTATCCTATCAAATATAAAAATCCAACCCAGATTCATAACACTTGATCGTTCTTTGAATTATTTTATTAATGACCAATTAAATCATAACAAAAACAAAATACATTGTCAATTTTATAAATGCTGAGCGAGACAGTTTCAGTTTAGTAGGTGAAAAGCCATCTGCATAATACAATCCTTTTTATTTAATAAACAATAA
>Ga0078972_1004624_pt1 | contig 37012 bp, 41 predicted proteins | sample YelNatPaOPGAMG01_FD_67568 | JGI IMG/M metagenome (GOLD analysis project Ga0078972, IMG submission 67568) | Hot spring thermophilic microbial communities from Obsidian Pool, Yellowstone National Park, USA - OP-RAMG-01 (SPADES assembly) (version 2) | ecosystem: Environmental > Aquatic > Thermal...
TAATAAACAGAATCTAAGCCAACACCCCCCTCTATCCCTTGGGCCATCTATGATTCAGAGCTTTTGCAGTAATGACAAGGGTTTGAGGGGGGTCAAATGTGGGTCAGGTCAGATTGTCGGATATGTTGCGCAGGGACAAAGAAAATCTTTAACATTTCCCCCGTATGGATTATTTCCTCACTGACGACGAGAAAGAAATAAGGGCGCTTGCCAGGGATTTCGCGGAGCGATACCTCATGCCGAGGCGCAGGGAGCTTGATGAGCGCCACGAGTATCCCCGTAACCTCCTTGAGGAGATGGCTAAGCTGGACTTCTTCAGGATACTGGTTCCTGAGGAATACGGCGGATTCGGCGACAAGGTGATGTATACCGTGCTCGTCATAGAGGAGCTCTCAAGGGCAGAGGCGGGAACAGCCATTGCCTTCGGCGCGAACGGCCTCGGAACAACGCCGATAATCGTTGCGGGAACAGAGGAGCAGAAGGCCAGGTATCTTCCGCCGGTTGCGGAGGGAAAGAAATACGCAGCTTTCGCGCTCACCGAGCCGGACGCTGGCTCCGACGCCGGCGCCGTTAAAACGAGGGCGGTGAAGAAAGGCGACAGGTATATCTTAAACGGCACGAAGCGGTTCATCACCAACGCCGGCGAGGCGGATATCATGACGGTTGTGGCATCAACGGACCCCGAGCGCGGCGCGAGGGGGCTTTCCATTTTCATCGTTGAGAAGGATTTTCCGGGTGTCTCTTTCGGCAAGGTTGAGGAGACCCTGGGCATAAGGGCATCCGTAAAGCGCGAGATATACTTTGAGGATTGCGAGGTTCCGGAGGAGAATCTGCTCGGCGGAAAGGAGGGCCTCGGATTCGTTCAGGTCGCAAGGACATTTGACAGGACGAGGCCGGCTGTGGGCGCGCAGGCGCTCGGAATAGCTCAGGGCGCTTTTGAGGAGGCCTTGAAATACGCGCGGGAACGCAAGCAGTTCGGCCAACCCATAGCCTCATTCCAGGCAATCCAGATCATGCTTGCAGATATGGCCACGAAGATAGAAGCCTCAAGGGCGCTCCTTTACTCCGTAGCCAGATACATTGACTCAGGGGCCAAGGAGGTTAGCCACCTTGCCGCCATGGCGAAGTATTTCCCCGCGGATGTGGCCATGGAGGTAACGGTTGACGCGGTTCAGATATTCGGCGGATACGGCTACACCACCGAATACATCGTTGAGAAATACCTGCGCGACGCCAAGATAACCCAGATATACGAGGGAACCAATCAGATCCAGCGCCTTCTTTTGGCCGCGCACCTGGTAAGGAAGGGAGGGATTTAGCCCCTCACCACAGCCCCTCCGCTGAGAGGTAGCGCTGGCCAGTGTCAGCGAAAACACATACCACAAGCGAATCCGCCAGCTCTTTCCTCTGGGCAAGCTTCCGCGCGGCCCAAGCGCAGGCGCCGGATGAGATTCCGGCGAGGATCCCCTCTGTCCTTGCTATTTCCCTTACAGCTTTGCGGGCGTCCTCGGCCGAAACATCCATTATCTCATCAATAAGGTTTGGGTCATATAACCCCGGAGTGAAACCAGGGACAACGCCCGGAATGCCGTGTCTTCTGAACTCGCCTGTCCTGAAATAGGGGGACTCCGCCGGCTCAACGCCGACTACGAGCAGATCCGGTTTCCTCAGCTTTAGGGCCGAGGCTACCCCGGTCAAGGTTCCGCAGGTTCCGAGCCCTGCAACAAAGGCCCCTATAGCGCCGTCGGTCTGGGACCATATCTCCTCAGCGGTTGTCCGGGCGTGCGAGAGACGATTATCCGGGTTGTCGTGTTGTCTTATGTAATAAGAATTTGGGATTTCCTTCGCCAGCTCCAAGGCCCTTCTTCACGCTGTAGGGGTTGAGGAGCTCCAGCTTGGCCAGGACGCGAGCCCCGCCCGGCCCCCGCGGAGCGAACCTGTCAAGCGCCACGAGGGGTGTATTGCCAACGCAATCCAGGATGCTATTTCTTATGTCCAAACCTATTCAAGCGGTCTAAACATGTCCTTGGTCACCCCGCAGACAGGGCATGTCCAATCATCCGGAAGGTTTTCAAAGGGCGTTCCGGGCGGCACATTCCCGTCCGGGTCACCCTTTTCGGGGTCATATATGTAACCGCAGACCGAACAGCGATACTTTTTCAAAAGGGTTTTCTCCGGTTCCTTTGACACGGCTCCTTCTCCTTGGTATGTCGGTGCTTTGGGAGGCGAAAAGCCTTTCTTGACCTGGTGATAGTAAGCGTAGGTCATGGGTTCAGAGTCAGAGAGAACCTCAGCGTTGGCAACCTCGCCGACGAATATCGTATGGGTCCCGACATTCAAGGACTCGGTTACCCTGCACTCAAACCAGGCCACAGCGTTTTCCGTGACCACAGGCGCGCCGGTCTGGCCTATGAAGTGCTGTGTGTCGGCGAACTTGTCAGTGTCTCGGCCGGACCTGAACCCGAACTTACCAATGAATGGCATGGGGGTTTCCTGGGCCAGAACCGATACCGAGAATACCCCGGATTCCTTGACGAACTCGCATGTGAGGTTCTCGTTGTTGAGGGCAACGGCTATCTTGGGCGGCTCAGCGGTGACCTGAACCGCAACATTCGCTATCTGGCCGTTCAGATTCTCCCCCTTTCTTGACGCCACTACGAAAACTCCGTAGCTTATCTTGTGGAAAGCGGATTTATTCATGCCCTTCCCTCAACATCAAACTCAATCATGCCGAACCAGAAGCCTGTCTGGGTTACGAAGTCCAGCTGGGCCTGGATGAGCTCTCGGTGGCCCTCCTCAACCTCTGCCAACTCCTTAAATACCTCCTTTACCTTCGGGTCATCTGCGAGCTCCGCCTGCTTCCGGTAGAAATCCCTCGTGTCCACTTCCATCTTGAGCGCGGCCCGGAGGGCGTCAGCGTCGTGGGCCTCGGCTTTGCCGCCCTTTGTCCTCTCCATCTTCTTAACGCGGGGCATGAAGCGCTGGATATCGGATTCTGGTATCTTAAAAGCCTCCGATGTGGTGCCCGCGGCCGCTGAGAGCATGCTCTCAAAAAGCCTCATGTGAGCGAACTCCTCCCTCGCGAGCCAGATGAACATGTCCTTGCCGTCGGTTGATGCGCTCTTTAGGGCGAAGTCCATGTATGCCTTCATGCCGCCCTTTTCAATCTCAATTGCGTGTTCCAAAGCGCTTCTCAGATCGTAAGCCATGATAACCTTCCTTTTTAGTAGTAAATTATAATGCCTCGGCTACCCCGAACGCCACCTATCGCATCACGAAGGAGGCACTCATCCTGAAATTACCGGCATCCATGAGGGCTACATATGCTCCGGGCTTCAGGAAGCCGAGAGCGAACTCGCAAGGCTCGTCCCAAAGCCCATCCTTCAAAACAGCAGTAAGCCTCCCTGTGGCGTCGTAGAGCGAAAGCCTAGCGCGGAGGCCCTTGCCAGGGAAGGCTCGGAGCCCCTTGCCCGTGAAGGCAAGTCCCGGAGGCTGGGGCTTATCCTCACGGAGGGATGCCTTCGGGAATATGTAAAGGATCGTAGTGTCATCCGAAACAATGCTGTCCACCAAAACCTCCGTGAGGCCCCGCGGGCTCATCCGAACGATCCTTCCCGGCCCCAGAACATCGTATTCGTAAGCCGGGTTCATGCGAGGCCAGACCCTCCCCCTGTAAAAGGTCCTTGGGCTGTTGTTATCCACGCTTATCGTGCAGGTTGTGCTGTCGGAATTATAGGTGTAGGCGACGCGAAGGTTCCAGAGGAGAAGGGAACCGAGGGCGTCCGGCGGGCCGTTCCTGTTCTGATCCTCAAGGAACGAAAGGATCGTGTCCCTCGTTATCTCAATCCTCCTGTAGCCGAGGGTATCCCTGCTGGGTTTGCATGCGCTCAGCTCCTGAAGAAAGTAAGGGGTCCCCGGATAAACCGAAACATCCCCCTGAACCCATGTGCTGTCAGCGAGGAAAAAGCGGTTTTGGTGGGTGTGGCCGTGGAGCACGAGGCTGAGCCCGTAGCTCCGGGAGAGGTTTATGAACTCGTCCCTTCCGTGGGTATTTGACCTGTCAGAGTCGTCGTAGTCAATGACGGGTCCGTGCATCATGGCGAGCTTCTGCGGGAAAGAGGCGTGTTCTCTCAGAACAGTCTCAGCCCACCCCAATTGTTCCGGGCTAAGCCCCCAGCAACGGGCGTTTCCCACATACGGGTCAATAGGCCCGGTGTTAAGGGAGAGCATGCAGAACCAATCGGAATAGGTGAAGTAGTAGTTAGGCTCAGGGTTGACAAGCGCGGGATAATTGGTCATCACGGTGGCCGGCGCGTAGTCATGGTTGCCCGGAGCCGTGAAGACCGGGGTCATAAGCTCCTCAGCGGCCTCCAGGAACTGCCCATACCAGACCGGAGACTCCGAAACCTCCCCAGCCTCAACTATGTCCCCCGTGATAACGATGAAATCAGGGTATATGGTGTTCGCCTCAAGGATTGCCTGCCGGAACCTGATTAGCTCCTGCGCGGTGTTGCCGATATGGATGTCGGTCAGGTGAAGGAAAACGAGGGTATCTCGCCAGCCGGAATATATCATTACGGCGTTCGGCTGGGTATCCGCGCCCTCGGGGGTTGAAAGGATGAGGTCGTAGATATCGCGCTCGGCGAGATCCGGAATCGCGAAGACCGCTCTCCAGAGCGTATCATAAGGCGTGGCCGAGGTTGAGCCGAGATCGCAGGAGGCAAATTCCCCCTCAAGCCTCGCGGAGACCGGGTTAGGCTGAGACGAGCCGTAGAGAACAACGAGCGAATCGCCCGGGATCGCGAGGCGAGGGTTGGCCAGCCTCGGGAGGTATACGCTAACCCCAAAAAGCAAGGTAAGTATGATCATAAAGAAAATTATAGTGCTTACGATGCTAAGGTTCAAACAATCTTGGACTCTCAGACCCCTTTTTCGTCCTGCAACTGCTCTATCCTGTCAACAAGGTGGTCTATGTTATTCCTGTCCTCAACGAGCTCTATGAAACGATCGTATGCTTCACCATTAAAAAAGACATTGAATATCGGCCTCAGGAAGACCAGGATTGACGAGCCTATGAAGCTCAGCGGTTTGAGGCTCTCAAGAAAAACTATGGCCATCATGCCCATGCCCGTGCCCACGACGCGCTGAGCTATTCTCTCCACCAGATCGTTTTCTACCTCTGCCATTCCTCATCCCGCCCCATTCCCCTTACCTCTTCCTTTATCTCTATCCTGGAGAGGCCGGGGTCAGAAACCAGACCCCTTCCCCAGACCTCCTTGTCCCTGCTCCTGATGTAGACCCTATCCTCCGTGAATATCTCCTCCCGCACCTTGGAGTAGAAGAGGCTCTCGGTGGAAAGGTAGGAGCCGTCCTGTCCCTTGACCTCAACCCTGCCGAAGGCGGCCATGTCCTCAGAGGACTGGTAATACCTCCCGGAGTCCGATGTGAGGATGCTCTGGACCTTGCCGTATCTGTCGTAGAAGGTCAGCTTCACCCCTTTGACCCTCACGGTATCGCCGACCTGCTCCATGCTGTCAGCCGCGAGCTCCCAGAGCTTGCGGCCCTTGTCCGTCTGCCAAATCCGGACGCTCTCAGCGGACTCGTTCCCCGAAAATGCCTCCTGCTCGATCCCCTTTTCCCTGGAACACGCCAGGAAGGTCAAAAGAAGGATGATCGTGAGGCCTGCTCTCATTTCTGGAAATCAAGGAGCTCCAGGACCATGCGCTCCTCAACCCAGGAAGAATCGGCGAGCCGAAAGGTGTCGGGGCCGACCCTTGCCTTTATTATGCCTATGCCTGGCCCAAGGTAATAGACCCTGTGAAGCCTTGACTCCGCCATTTCGGAGTAGAGGTGCTTGTCAACCCTGACCAGATAGACATTATCCAGGTTATCCTTGTAAGGGACTGATAAGGTAACGAGCGAATCAACAGAACCATGCACCGCGTGATAATACTCAAATGTGTCGCTTTGGAATATGACCCTTCCGCGGGAGGTGTCATCCCACACATTGCCGAGCACCGGCGGATATCTCATGAAAAGGGTGAAGGCGTATTCAAGCGGGATAACCTGGCCGGCTGGGTAGATCGAGAAATCGGTCATTATATCAACCCTATCGCCCCTCATCCTGAAATATTCCCTTCTGCCCTCCCAGTCCAGGCAGACATCCGCGCTCTCCGAGCCAAAGGCGGTGTCGGCCGCGCTTATCCGGGTGAGGTAAAATGTATCCCGCGGGAATGTGCCCTCAACGACCAGGTAGGCCCACCTCGTCCCTTCGCTGTCCCACATAAGGTAGTCAGCCTGCTCCCGGTCAACGATATCGCAGGAAAGAAGGGCAAGTCCTATGAAAAGCGGAAGATGACCCCTCATGCCCTCGCGGCCTCCTTTTTCCTACCGGGAGGGATCCCTTCAAGGACATCAAGTATCCTTATGAGGGTCTCGCGCAGTTTTGGCCTCGGAACCACCATATCAATCTGGCCGTGCTCCAGCTGGAACTCTGAGGTCTCAAACCCCTCAGGCAGGTCCACGCCTATTGTTTGCTGGATGACCCTGGGGCCAGTGAAACCGAGGAGCGCGCCGGGCTCGGCTATCAGGATGTCTCCCAGTGAGGCGAACGATGCCATGACCCCTGCCATCGTCGGATCAGAAAGGACATTTATGTAAGGAACCTTCGCTATATCAAGGTCAATACAGCCCACCGTTGTTTTGACCATCTGCATCAAGGATATTATTCCCTCGTGCATGCGCGCTCCACCCCCTGAGGCCGTCACAGCTATAAGCGGGCGCCTGAGCTCCACGGCCTTCCGGGCCGAGCGCAGGAACTTTTCGCCCACAACTGATCCCATTGAACCGCCCAGGAAGGCAAAGTCGGTCACGAAGAGGACAACCCTGTGGCCGCCCATCTCCCCTAGGCCGGCTATCGCGGCCTCCTTTTCGCCGGTCTTCTTTTGGTCCCGCTTCACCTTTTCCTTGTATTCGGGGAAATTAATGGGATCGGTGGGAACGAGATTCGGGGCTATCTCCTGGCTGAACCTGCCGTCGTCCAAGAGGTATTCAACGAATTTTCTCGCCGGAATGCGCATGTGCGCTCCGCACTTCGGACAGACCCACCAGTGCCTGTCCAGCTGCGCTCTGTAGTAGACCTCCCCGCACGAGCACTTTACCCAAGCATCCTCCGGCGCCTCCGTCTTTTTTGCCTCAAGGGGCTTTTTCTTTTTCTTCCTCCAGAAGAGCATAACTCAATTATAACCCATATCATTTGCCCGATTCCACCCGCGCTCACCCCCTCCCGCCCGTGCGAACAGGAATGAACCCACCCCTCTCAAGCCCCGGCAATATGTGATAGTGAACCAGGTTGTCCCAGAATGCCTTCTCCGATATAACGCCCTCTCCGATGTTTATGACCACCTCCTGGTGAAGGTGAACCTCGGGATTTCCCTTTCTGAAAAGGTCAAGGAGGTTCATGGCGCCCATTGCAAAACCCAGTGCCTCGCCGCCCGGGATCAGCCCCGCTACACCTGCAATGGGGTTTGCTCCAGCACCAGAAAGCCCTGAGAGCACCTTCATCGTGGTCGCAAACTGCCTAAGGACCGTGGAGAGCTCCCTGATGCTTTCTTCCAAGGAATTTCTCGTCATTTTAGTCTCCTTTCAATTTCAATAGTGCGCGAGCATCCGTTGCCGCGGAGGATGCGCTTTTAAGGCATTGGGTTATCGGATCAGCGCTACCGGCCGGCTTATAAAGCCCCCGTCGATCTCTGCCCTTAGGAAGAAGATGCCGGATGGTTGTCCTGGCACAGTGAAGGTGTGAGCGCCCGGACCGAGCCTGCCCTGGAATATCTCGCAAACCTTTGCCCCTGTAGCAGAGTAAAGGGCCAGGGAAACGCGTGCCTCTCGTGGCAGGAATAGGGTGGCCGCGAGATCTCCTTTGGCTACTGACGGCACGAGGAGCGAGGGCGGGTTTCCTGGGCACCCTTCTGCAACGCTCTCGCCCGGGACGAGTATGAAATCGCCGTAGCCAGCCGGATCATACCAGAGGGGAAGGTTCTGCGGCCAGTAGCCTATGAGCCCCTCCTCCGCGTCCGAGTAAAACAGGAAAACCCCTACGGTGTCCTCCTGGAAATGTGTTGCGGATGTGCCGATGAACTGGGGACCCGAGTCAGAGTTCGGCCCGAGAAGCGGGATTGCCCACTCGCAGACAACATGGCCGGAGGCATCGGAAAATGAGTATATGACCTGGCCCGATGGATACCAGCCTCCGCATGTAAAATCCTCAAGCCACCAGGAACAGAACCAGCCGTTGTCCGAGCCGAGAGCGTTTATTCCTTCAGTAGTATCCGATGAGGGCCAACTCCCTGAGTTGTCGTCATCAAAACCAGCCGAAGGCTGGGAATGATCCGCGAGAACGGTATCCTTATGGCAATCAAAAGCCAGATAAAGGTATAAGGGGTCATGGGCCGCATATACAACGCAGTCCCCGGGGTTTTCTCTGTTCCCGTCAGCGCCTAGGGTATCTGATATGTCCACCACGGCGGATGAGTCCCACTCGCCGAGGCTCAAAACGCCGTCTATGGTTGGGGGCCTACTTGTTGGGGGCACGAGGACCTGAAATTGAGCGATAATAATAGCTATCATGGCTTAATTATAACCCATTTTTCGCGCCGGGTTCACCTAAAATCATATCCTTATCACCCTCCATCCCCTCGCCTCAAGCTCTCTGGCAATGTGCTTCCTGTGGCAACGGCCCTCAAATGCCTCAGCGCACATGAACGCCGTGCGGCTCGCGCTGGCGAGGCTCTCAAGCTTCTCAATTCCTGCCATGAACTCATCGGTTTTAGCGTAGGCCTCGTATCCGCCCCTTCTGAAACCGCCGAGGCTCTCCCCAAGCCAGATGTATCCGATGCCCTCTTGCCTCAGAAAGGCCTCAAGGTTTTCCCTTGAGAACCAGGGGAACCTCCTTGAGCCCGGAAACCTTCTTACATCCGCGACGAGCTCTATCCCGTTTTTCTTGAGGAGAGCGATAAATTGGCCGATGGGGCGGATGGAGTGGCCGACGGAGAAGACCACGCCTCTATTGCCCGGTGTAGCGAAGGAGATACATGTCCAGGGGATCGTAGTTGCCGAGGGTATCGGTGGCGTAGGCGTATTGTTTGACAGCCCCGGGGCCGGGCATCCACCAGGTCTTGCCGATGATCAGCTCTATTGGAATGCCCTCAAATTCAAGCTTTCCCGTGTAGATTACCCTGATGCACTCGTTGTAGTTGAGCTGCCCGTATCCGAATACGGTATCGTTGAACGAGAGGTTCTCCACCGAGTCAAAAACCGCCGTCACGGTCGCTGTGAGGTCGTATGTGTGCCCATCTGAGAGCCTCTTTATCTTGCCGCTCTCGGTTGCCACCTCCCAGTTGTCCCCGAGGTCCAGTTGGCGCGGAAGCCAGGCTATCTCCATGTAGGGGTTGTTAAAGGTGCAGACGAACACATCCCCGTTGTAGCTTATCGTTTCGGGGAAGAAGCCGTTCGTCCTTGAGTAGTGATAGAATGTATCCCCCCTGAAGAAAGCCGTTGTAGTCTCGTGTTGCGTGGGGTCGCCGGCGTGGGTTGAGAAGAGGAGCCAAGCCGGGATACCGTGGTAATCCGTGGTGCCCACAACTATCACGGTATCCAGGTATTTCGCCGCAGAGTCCTCCAGCTCGCGATAGTACCAGGTGTCACCAACGGATGGGGAGAAATCGTAAGTGAAAGCCTTTTCGCGCCCGCAGTCGCAGGAAGAGAGCGCGGCGAGCGCTCCCGCGATCGCCCATCCAGCAACCCGTAGCCCTATGTTCGCGGACCGGCTCATCGCGTTCCTCCCATGCCCGAAAGGTTCTTGACCAACCAAGGCGCGAAGAGCGGATTTGGCTCATCCCTGTAGTCCTTGTCAATCCAACGGACGGGCCCGGTTTTCTCCGCCCACCATATCCTTTGCGGAAGTTCCACATTGAACGGAGGAGAAGCAGTGAACTCTATCCTGAACCTGTGCCTGTAGTAGACCCTGAAGGCGTTGAAGATCCCGTACGGGGTTGAGATGTCCTCCTGTGCCTCAACCGAAGCCTCAAGGTGGTAGTAGACCGAGTCCTCAAGCGAGTCTCCGTCCAGGTCGGTCGCCAGGACGAATTTCTCCGGAGAGCCCCAGCTCATCCCAACAGCCAGCGGGCATGGAGCGTATGGAACTGTGTCTGAGACCGTTATGGTGTCTGTTGAATCCATTGGGTTAGTGAAGGACTTCGTCAAAGAGAGCATAAGCGTATCCCCGATTACGAGGGCCTGCATGGTGTCAGCGAAGGTGTCAGCCTCGTATGTTATGACCCAGGTGTAGACGCCGCCGTTTTCTTCGGTTATGGTAAGGGTCTCGTGGTAGGTTTCGGTAACCGAGTCCAATGTCCAGGTTGATGTGTCCAGGCCGAACCCCTTCTTGGTCTCGTATTCCCACCATTTGCCCACGCCAAGGTTGAAGTATTCGGTGGGGTCCGGAGGCTCTTCCTTCGGAGAACAAGCGGCCCCAGCCGCAACCAGCAAAAACCAAAACCTCTTCATGGCTTCTCAAATTATAGCTCAGACCCCGCCCCGGATCAACCCCGCGCTCAGCTCGCCCCTATCATCCCAGCGAACCCCATGAAAGCGAGGGCGAGAAGCCCCGCTATTATCAGGGTTATGCCCGTGCCACGAAGAGGCTTCGGCACATCAGCCGTGTCCAGCTCCTCCCTTATGCCCGCCATTATCACCAGGGCAATGGTAAAGCCCAGACCTCCGCCGAAGCCGAAGACGAGGGTCTCAAGGAAGTTGTAAAGCCTCAGGGAGGCTATGAGGGCCATTCCTAGGATGGCGCAGTTTGTGGTTATCAGAGGGAGGTATATACCTAGAGCCTGGTAAAGGGGACGGACGAACCTCTTGAGATACATCTCAACGAACTGGACGAGGGAAGCTATTACCAGGATGAAGGCCACATACTCAAGGAAGGGCAGTCCAAATGGCAGAAGCAGGTAGTGCTTTATGAGCCAGGTGACCACCGCTGTAAGGGTCATCACGAAGGTCACCGCGAAACCCATGCCGATAGCGGACGAGGCCTTGTTTGAGACGCCGATAAAAGGGCATATCCCCAGGAAGTAAGCGAGGACGAAGTTGTTGACCAGGGCTATTGATATGAAAATAAGAAGCAGGTTCATGATACCCTCCCCTTGCGCTTGTCCAGGCTTGTCATTATCTGGTTCTTGAGGCCCACCAGTATGCCTAGGCTAAGGAACGCTCCGGGGGGCAGGAGCATGACAACCCATGGCTGGAACCAGTTTCCAAGGAGCTTGAATCCCGCTATGGAACCGAAACCGAGGAGCTCGCGTATAATCCCCAGGAGTACTAGGACCCACATGAAACCGAAGGACATGCCGAAAGCGTCCAGCGCGGATAGCCATATCCCGCGCTTTGAGGCGAATGCCTCTGCCCTGGCTATGATTATGCAGTTGACGATAATCAGGGGAACGAAGGGCCCTAGGGCTTTTGAGATATTGGGGAACTGAGCCCTTAGGAAGAGATCGGCGATGGTCACGAATGTTGATATTACGATGATGAAAACCGGCAGGCGCACCTGGGAGGGGATTATCTTGCGTATTAGGGAGATAATCAGGTTGCTTCCCAAAAGGACAAAGAGAACCGCGAGGCTCATGGCGAACCCGTTTATCACGGTGTTGGACACAGCGAGGGTGGGGCATGTGCCCAGGACCATTACCAGGACAGGGTTCTCCGCCCAGAGGCCCTTCAGGAACTCATATAGAGCCGAACCCTTTTTCATTTCACAGCCTCCTGAAACTTCATCAGGCCGTTGTTGATTATCCTCACGACAGCCTTTGACGATATGGTAGCTCCGGTTATGGCAACTATCTGGTTTTCAGCTGATTTCATTCCCTTGACCGCCTCTCCGGGGAGCGCGAGGCCTTTGAACTGGGCGCGCCAAGCCCCTTCAACTATGCGGTTGCCCAGGCCGGGGGTTTCCACATTGTCAAGGATTATGAGTCCGGTTGAGTGCTTGAAGTCAGGGGTCACGCCGAATATGAGCTTTATGTTTCCCTGGAAGCCGGGCTCTGAGTTCAGGACCGCGTATCCAACCAGGTTTCCTGCCTCGTCGTATCCTTTGAAATAACTGCAGGCCCGGTCAATCACGGTCTCCTCAACCCTGGCCGCTCCGGGAATGACCTCCCTGGCCGCGAGCTCCTTCGCCTTCCGCTCGTTCTCACCTATCTTCTTTATGGTGGCGTTGTATGTCAGGGCAAGCGAACCCCCTGAGAAAAGCCCTATCCCAGTGAGAACCGCTATCATCCTGAGAGCCAGCTTCATGGCGAGGCCTCCTTTCTTTTGAAAACCCCGAACACCCTCGGCATCGTGAGCCTGTCAATCCACGGCCTTATCGCGTTCGCGAGGAGAATGGAATACATAACCCCCTCAGGCAATCCGCCGAATAGCCTTATCAGGACGACGAAAACCCCTGCTATTATCCCGAATATCACCCTGCCGAGCTTGGTGACGGGGCTGGTAACCATGTCGGTTATCATGTAGAAGGCGCCGAGCATGAGCCCTCCGGACATAAGGTGGAATAGGGGGTCCTGCGGAAACCTGGTGGGGTTTATGAGCCAGAATATCCCGCCCAAGACGGCCACGGTTCCGAGGTAGCTCAGGGGCAATCTCCAGTCAACATACCGGAGGATTATCAGGAAAAGCCCGCCTATGATTATGAGGAGGGAGGATGTCTCGCCAAGAGAGCCGGCGATATTGCCGAGAAAGAGCGCGAGGTGGGGGGTCAGCTTGCCGGAGAACTTCGCCAGGGCGAGAGGGGTAGCGCCGGTGAAAGCGTCCGGAGGGAGGGTAAGCGGCCTCGTCCATGTCGTTGATTGGACGGGGAAAGCGGCCATCAGGAAAGCCCTTCCGAGCAAAGCTGGGTTGAAGATGTTGTATCCGAGGCCTCCGAATACCTGCTTTCCCAAGGCTATGGCGAAGACAGCACCTATTACAGCGCCCCACAAGGGGAATCTCGGGGGTAGCGTTAAGGCGAGGAGAACGCCGGTGATAAGCGCTGAGCCGTCAAGGCAAGCGCTGACATCCTTCTTTCTGGCCAAGAGGAAAAGGAACTCCGTGAGCACGCATGAGGCCGCGGAGACGAAAACGAGCAGGAGCGGATACAGCCCGAAGAAATACACGGCCGCGGCAACAGGAGGCAAAAGCGAGAGCAGTGTTAGATACATTATCCTCTTGGTGTTCTCATGGGTGAGGATGTGGGGCGAAGAGGAGAGAATGAGCTTCATACGGCCGCCTCCTCCTTTTCTCTCTTTATGAGCTTCCAAACCTCTGATTTTCCGTAGCGGATGTGTTGGACAAGGTGCCTCCTGGCAGGACAGGCGTAAGCGCAGGAGCCGCACTCAATGCAGTCAAGGACATGGTGATCCCTCGCCCTGTCAAAATATCCCCTCTCGGATTCCCTGGCTATCAGGTATGGAGAAAGCCCCATCGGACAAGCCTCAACGCAGGAGCCGCAACGGATGCAAGGCCCCTCGCGCGCATCCGATGTTTCCCTCATGGTAAGCAGAAGTATGCCGGATGTGCACTTTATAACCGGCACATCCGTCGTCCAGAGGGCTATTCCCATGAGCGGGCCCCCGCTTATCACCTTCACCGTATCCTCCGAGGCGCCGCCGGTTTTCTCTATGATGTAGCTGAAGGGCGTCCCTATCCTGACAAGGTAGTTTCCCGGGCCCTTTGCTCCGAGCCCAGAAAGGGTCAGAACCCTCTCAATGAGCGGCTTCCCAAACCTCACGGCCTCATAGATGGCCTTTGCTGTTCCGACATTCTGGACGAGGACGCCCACATGGAAAGGAAGCCCTCCCGATGGCACCTCCCTTCCGAGAAGGGCCTTGATGAGGTGCTTTTCCGATCCCTGTGGATACTTTGAGGGCAGAGACACCACCTCAAACCCGTAGGCCTGGGCGGACCCCGACATCGCTTTTATGGCTTCTGGCTTGTTGTCCTCAATGCCTATTAGAACCCTTTTGGCGCCAACCGCCTGGCGGATCAGGTGCGCTCCTCGGACAATATCATCGGGGTAGTCCCGCATTAACCTATCGTCAGCGGTAAGGTATGGCTCGCACTCCCCACCGTTGATTATGACTGTGTCAACGGGAAACTCCTTTGGCGGGTTGAGCTTCACATGCGTAGGGAACGCCGCTCCTCCCATTCCGACTATTCCAGCGGCTAGGACCCGTTCGCGTATCGTATCGGGGCTGGCGTCCTCCCAGTTCGGGTCTTCCGTGAAATCCTCGGATTCTGTCCCCTTTACCTCTATGACGACCGAAGGGATGAGCGCGGTTTGGGTTGGATGAGGCTTTTCAATGATGGACTTTACGGTCCCGGCTACCGGGGAGTGCACATGCGCGGATATGTAGGCCTGGGCCTCGCCTATCCGTGTTCCAACCTTGACCTCGGCCCCTTTGTTCACCGTGGGTTTCGCTGGTGCGCCGGCGTGCTGGGAGAGGGGGACAACGACCTCTTCTGGGGGTTCAATGGTCTCCAACGGTTTTTCTGATGTTAGCTTGCGATAAGGGGGGTGAATCCCCCCCTTGAACTTCCTCGGCATAGGCCGAATATTTTAGCGCCGGAGGCCAGGGGGGTTCAAGCGCTCCTAGGAATTAATAAAAGGGCAGGGCATCTTGCCCTGCCCCGAAGGCGAACCTGCTGATCACAGCTTTTTATTTCACCGTGTATTTAACGGTAAGGGTCTTTACCTCCGGGTCCTCAGAGTAGAACGGCACTGACCAGTATATCTTTCCGGCCTTGACCGAGTCAGCGTTGTGGCTGGACACCGTTCCCTCAACATCAATGGCCAGGTTGAACATCGCTGATGTCAGGAACATGTTCATGAGCTCGTTCATGCTTGCGGTAGCGGAGTCCTCGGATGTTGCATTTTCGGGCAGTTCCGTTGGCATCAGGCTGTCCTGCTTGAATTTGCAGGTGAGGGTGCGCTCCTTGCCGTTTTTTTCAAGGGAGAACGAGTACTCTTCGCCCCTTCCGGAGAAGAACTCGTTGAAGTCCGCGAAGGAATACTCAGCGGTCATTATTATGTTGCCTGAGGTGTCCGTCTTTTCGTTGTATTTCAGGAGCTTGACGCCCTTCTTGCCTTCGGCCATGGTCTTCAGGGTTGTCCTGAGGTCGTTGAGGGTGGTGTCCGTCTGCCCCTCCTCAGGAGGGGAGTATGGCATCGTTATCACGATGGAAGCCTTTCCTGAGTCGTCCTTCTTCAGGCTCATGTTTATATCCATGGTATAGCAACCCGCGACCACGGCCAGTGAGCCTATCGCCAGCAGTTTCTTCATCATCCTAAAAACCTCCGATAAGGGCAAAAGCCCTATTTATAGCCCTACTCCTACGAAGGTATAAGCCTCGCCGGGGGCCAGGATCACCACTTGAGCCTTCCCCCCAACCAGGCGCTTAAACTCCTGCGGGTCAGCCTCTATGATGGGCCAGGTGTTGTAATGGATGGGTATGACCACGGGCACCTTCAGGAACTCAACCGCTTTGGCGGCCTGCGCCACATCCATGGTGTATCTCCCGCCTATGGGGAGGCAGGCCGCGTCAGGTTTGAACATCTCCCCGATGAGCGCCATATCTCCGAAAAGCCCTGTGTCCCCGGCGTGATATATCCTCTTTCCGTTCGGCATCTCAACCACGCAACCGGTCGGCGCGCCGGACGATGAAGTGTGAAAAGCCGGCGTAAGCCAAACCTTCACCCCGTTTACGGTAACAGGCCCGCCGATGTTCATGCCCTCGGCAGGGAGCCCCTTTGACTGGGCCGCAACCGCTATCTCATGCTGGGAGACGATCACGGCGCCCGTTTTCTTGGCTATGGCAAAGGCGTCACCCAGATGGTCCGAGTGATCGTGGGTGACCACTATAACATCCGCTGACTGGATGTCCTCGGGCCTCTCGGTCGCGAGGGGATTGCCGCTCAGGAATGGGTCTATTAGCACCGTCTTCCTGCCTTCTATTCGGATAGCGGCGTGTCCAAGATACCTCAACTTCATAGCTTTCCTCCCTTAGGACTAAAGCATAAAGGCCCCGCTAAGAGCGGTGCAAGTAGAGCTAGGCCCCGCGTGCCCACTGCTCCTATTGAGCAGGCTTTTTGACCCCCTCGCGCGCCCTGTCCCAGAACTCCACCTCCGCGTGCGGATCCGCATCGCGTATCCTCTGCTCTATAAGCCCCTTAAGGTTTCTCAAGATCTCGTATCCCACCGAGTTCCTCCCGAGCATTGCCGCGACTCGGCTCGTTGTGCCACTCCCCAGGAACGGGTCAAGGATGGTCTCTCCCCTGTATGAGAACAGCCTTATTAGCCTGTAGGCGAGCTCATCCGGGAATGCCGCTGGGTAGTCCGAGGGTTTCCACCCGTTGGTCTGGTTTGGTAGGCGGTTTGTCATTTCCCAGAGGTTGAGATACCACTTGCCGCCCAGATACTCCTCCTTTTCAATAGGGTCATCCTTGTCCCGCTTTGCTCTGAGGGACTTGTAATCCGGCTTGCCCTTCTGGAATATGAGTATGGATTCCTGAATGTTGTCCGGGTAGTAATATAAGGGCCAAGGATGTTGGAGGAGAACCCCGGATCGCCGCGATATCCGTATGTAGCCCTCGGGTTTTTTCCAGGTTATCCTATCCCTATAATCAAAGCCCGCATCAATGAATATTTTTGTAGTATCAGCGACAATCGGGTAGCGCTTCCCATTAACCAGCATGTCGTCAGTGTTGACCGCGACGACCCTGCCGGCCTCCAGGACGCGCATCGCTTCCCTGGCAAAGCTCCTTATGAGATCGAGGTAAGCCTCGTAGGTGGGGAAAAGGTCCTGATAATCAAAGGGCGCGTTGAAATATGGGGGAGAGGTAACGATGAGCTGGATGCTCTCGTCAGCGAGCTCCGGCATATTCGCTGAGTTGCCGAATATAATCCTGTGATATGTCTTCATCACCCCCAAATTCTAATCCGGCGGCTTGGGCTGTGTCAAGCTAAGTTTTGGCCGCGCAAGGACTTAACGGATCGCCGGGTTCGGCCTCTGACAAGGGATTCAGGGGTTTTGGCTCCTGATCAGGAGATGGACGCCCCCGCCCGAAAAGGCCTCTTTGTAGCCCTTTTCCTTCAGATATTCCAAGGCCCTTTGCCAGTGTTGGTGATAATAGACATCGGTTTCCTCAATGAGCACATAAGGAGCCGAGAAAACTTCCAGATCGTTAAAGGTTTTAATTATGTAAAGGGTATCCCTCGGAGGAATTGAGTTGGCAAGCGCTGGTGTGCTCGCTACAGTGGCATTTTTCGGAACCATGTTTATAGCGGAGTAAGCACTTGTTATGTAGGTGGGATCAAATCTGTGTTTTAGCCACCTCGGCCCCAAAAGGAGGGCGAATGAGAGCGCTATGATAGCATGGATCTGAAACCCTTTCCCCCCGATCTTCTTTATGGACTCGGCTACACTGGCTAGTATGATCGGATAAACCATGTTGCCGTAGTAGGCCCTGAGCTGAGATTGACGGAAGTAAGCGCTAGCAAGGTTGGGCACTGCGGCGATATAGGAGGAAACCATTCCTCTCCAGCTAAGGAACGGCAAGAATCCGAAGCCAAGCATGAGAAAAGCTAGTGCCAATAACGCTTTGGGGTGTATTACTCTAATCAACAACTTCACGATACCGGCCAAATCAAGAAACGATCTGATACCATACCTCGTTTCAAGCCTTTCAGATGCGTAGAGCGGCAATGTAGATTGCCAGTACATCAAGGCAAATGAAACTCCTATACCACAGATTATTAACAGGACCCACTTCCAATTCTTGCTTGATAGGAGAAAATAGAAACCCATAAAACCAAGAACAAGTCCGCAATCTTCCCTGGTCAAGATAAGGAGAAGCGAGAAAATGGCAAAAAGGATCCACCTCTTTCCGTGAAAGGCCCACAGGATCCCTAACCCAGCTATGTGGATCATGTTTTCGGGGTGGAAATCTCCGATTGCAGTTTGAAGAAAGGAGGGGGCAAGTGAGGCCAGAGTAACAAAAAGCCCTCTTTTTTCCGGGCTGAGCTCAAGATCCTTGCCCAGCAGGTAAGATAGGGGGACCACACACGACAAACACAGCTTATAAATCAAGATGGTCAGATTGATGCCGCCCATTTTATAGGGTAATGAAAACGGTATTAGCGTAAAGAAAAGGTGATCCCCCAAAAGGCTCATGGGTTTGTTCACGAATATACGGGTTGTTCCTTTTGTTGCGAGGTGATGAAGGTAGCTCTGGAATATCGCTGGATCGGGAGCAGAATCGGAAAACAGAAAATGTCTCACAAGGGAAAGTGCCGCGAAAATCGCCCCCACAACCGCCCAGGCCCAAAGCATTCCCTTTTTGTTTCCAACAAAAGCAAAGAACCCGGACAGAGCGTTTCCTTTGCCGAGGAATGCCAATCCTAACAGCATCAAACCAAGTGTTCTGGTCACGATGAGGAACGGGTCGCGCAAGTTTATCTCCGTATCTACGCCGAGGATGAAATATCCCCCGTGGATCGCGCAGTAAAAAAGCCATGACACGGCTACAGCAATGAGCACCCATCCCGCGACCCTGCTCGCAATTATCGGAATCCTCTTGAACACGGTTAAAGATTATAGCTTTACAGTGGTTTCGTTCAATCGGGTTAACTTAAAATTTTACCCTTGCCCGAAAACCGCGATCTCCTTAGCCTTCTTGAGGGGCTTTTTGGCACCCTCGCCGGGGATCACCTTGACGCCTTACGAAGGCCAAAGAGGCCCGGCCTCAGGATAAACACCCTGCGGGTTGGGGTGGAGGAGGGGAGGGACATGCTCCTTGAGAGGGGGTTTCGTTTGACGCCCTTGGGTTTTTATGGGCCGGGTTTTCGCGTTGACTGGCACCCCGGAGAGATGGGAAGGACCCTTGAGCACGCGGCCGGCCTCATTTACATCCAGGAACCCTCCTCCATGATCCCCCCGGTTATACTGAACCCTCGCCCTGACGAGCGCGTGCTTGACCTCGCCGCGGCCCCTGGCTCAAAGACGACTCAGATGAGCGCGATGATGGAGAACCGAGGCCTTATCCTGGCCAACGACCCTGACAGGCAGAGGCTGAAGGCCCTCCACGGAGCGCTTGACAGGCTCGGCTGTCTGAATGTTGCCACATGTTCGCTTGACGGCGCGAGGCTCTCCAAGCTTTATCCGGAGTCATTTGATAAGGTTCTCCTTGACGCTCCTTGCTCAGGCCTCGGAACCCTTCACAAAAACCCCGAGGTGATGGGTTGGTGGTCATGGGAGAAGGTCGCGAGGCTCGTGAGGCTACAGAAGAGGCTCATACTCTCGGCATACGATTCCCTCTTGCCCGGCGGAAGGCTTTGCTACTCAACCTGCACCATAACCCCGCAGGAGAACGAGGGCGTCGTTGATTTCCTTCTTTCGGAGAGGCCTCAGGCGAGGCTCGTTGATTTTGAGCTTCCCGGCCTCTCGCTCTCGCCCGGCCTTACGGAATGGGCTGGCAAGGCCCTCCACCCTTTCCTCGCGCTCACCAAGCGACTGTATCCGCTGTGTGAGCCTTATTACGAGGGGTTTTACCTGGCGCTGGTGGAAAAGCCTCCCTCTAGAGCCTGAAGCTCCCAAACCTCATCCTGAGTTCCTCAGAATGTTTCTTAAGCTCTTCTGACGACCTCCTCACCTCCTCCAAAAGTCCCCTCCAGCCGGCGCTCTGTTCTATGACCTCCGCGATGGCCGCGGAGAGCTCGCGCGCTGATACCTCAGCAGATGAAACCCCGCTGGCGGTCTGGGAGGTTGCTTTCATAGCCTCGCTAGCCTTCTTCATGAGGGTATCCATTGAATCTGTCATGCTGGTAGCCTTCTCGTGGATGAGGGCCAGGGAGCGAAGCGCGGCTGTGCTTGCCCGCGCGCTCGATTCAACAGCTTCCCTGGCCATATTTCCTGAAGCGGTTATCCTCTCCACCACAGCGCCCAGGCGCTCAATTGAGGAGAGCGCGACCCCTGTGAACCCCCTTATGGTCTCGGAGAACCTGTCCACCTCGGAGGCTATGACCACGAAGCTTTCGGGGTTCACCCTTCCGCTCGCTGACTCTATCCTGGCATTTATGCTCAGCGCGCGGACCCTCTTTGCCAGACCCCTCAGGGTTTCGGCGGCCGCGTGGATAGTTTCCCTTTCTTTCTCCAGGTTCTCTATAACTCCGGCGAGGTGTTCTATTGCTATCACGACCGAGTCAAGGCTTTGATGGCTCTTTTCAGCAGAGCTCTGCCCCTCCTCAGAAAACCTCCTTACCTCCTGGGCCACGGTTTCGGTGGCTGAGGCCATGGCCTCTGCCTCGCGACTCACCTCCTCCATGAGCAGGGCGCTCTCAGCAAGCCTCCGCAGGGCTACGGCTTGCTCTCTCGCCTTCTCCGCGTTGCGCTCTACCGATGCCTGGTATTCCTCAAGCCTTTCTATGGCATTTGCTGAGGCGGCACCGAGCTTTTCCGCAACTTCGCCAAGCTCCCTTGCCGCGTCCAGGGAGCTTTTTATTGAACGGGATATGCTCTCCACGAACCTGTTGAAGCTTCCGGCGAGCCTGCCTACCTCGTCAGAAGAGAGCACAGGGATCCTGGCAGTAAGATCAGCACCCCCGGCGGCTATTTCCTCAAGCTTGCGCGCCGTAAGAGAGACCGGAGCCATCACCCTGCCTATATAAAAAAGGGCAAGAAAAGCCAGCAAAAGCGCGAGAGCGGCGGCAGGTAGCCCTGCGCTCAGCACCCTTGATACCTCTTCTCCGGTCGTCGGAGCTGGATTCAGGCCTATGATCAGGGTTCCAAGGGTATCGCCCTCTCTTATCAGGGGGGTTTCCCACCTCAGCCCCCTGCTGTTGGTGTCGCCAAGCTGAGCGAAGGCTCCTCCCTCCTTGCTCAACACGATCGCGTAAAGGAAATCCCTGTCCCCTGAAAGGGCTTCTAAGTCCCTCTGAGCGGTGCTGGGGTCCATAAACTCAAGCGATGCGGTTACCCCTGGTTCCAGAAGCCTAGCGAACGCCTCAGCCTTCTCTGAGAGCCTCCTCCTCACTCCGGGGCCAACGCCAGCAATGAGGGCAACCGATAACCCCACGATCTCAAGGAGCACGACCCCGAGGAGGATGCCGGCTATCTTCCATCGGAGGGAGAGCTTCATCTACTCCACCACCTCCGCCAGCCTCAGAAAATCCGATGAGAATTTACAACCCGCGCTCTTGCTGGCTTTAAGGTTAACGAATATCTTCGGTTTGCCCTCAACCTCCCCGAACCCGAGGACGACCCCGTTCTTAACCATGTTGGGGTAAGGGGTTGCCGTTATGGACTTCCCGGCAGAAGCGACGACCTTCTTCACGAATTCAGGATTGGACGAGGCTATGTAGATGAGCTGGTATCCGGAGATGTCAGAGCCGCTTTTGACCTTCGCGGCTGTAACCGATATTCCGGCCACCTCCCTCTTCTTTAATGTTCCGAATGCTTCAAGGAAGCCGTCGGCCACATCCTCATCCTCCCTTCCCGAGTAAAGAACAGCCGTCCTTATCTCCGAAAAGCGGGATATTTCGGCATCATAGGAAAGGGTTTTCAAAAGCAGGGTTGCCTGGATGCTGAAAGCAAGCATCTCTTACCTCCCCCAGAAGACCTCGCCCCTTAATGTCCTTCCCCTGTCTTGTGTATACAGGGGCACGAAGTGCTCGTCAAGGGGATGCTCGTATGCCGAGTCAGTGAGGTTGAGTAACGATACCCTGGCGCCAAAGCCGGAACCTGAATAAGCGGAGAGCGAAGCGTTCAGCCTGAACTGAGGGCCCAGGGTCCCCCTTTCCCTGTCCAGCCTCGGGCTTATCCCTATGCCCCAAAGCGAGCCGGAGAAAGCGCCTTTCCTCACAGCAATGCCGGACTTGACGAGCCACCTCGTGGCGAAAGCGGCTTCCTCCCAGCGCCCATCGGACCACGCCCGGACGAACGGAAGCGTAGCCGAGAGGAAAGGCTCGGCCGGGCCTATTCTGAACCTCACTTCCCCCTCCGCGCCTGTGTTCCTGAATTTCCCGGCGTTCACATACATTTCAACCGTATCAATCATACTGTCCCTTATCCCGTCGTAGATGAACTGGAAGAAACCGCCCAGGCTCAGAAGAAACCCACCCCTCGCCCAAAACAGCCAGGCCTCAGTGCCTTCTATTATCTCAGGCTTGAGGAGAGGGTTCGCTACTATTGACATACTGTCCTCCATGTAGGCCTCGTAAATTGAGGGGGCCCTGAATGCCTTGGAGTATATGAGCTTGAGCGCGGCTCCGCCGGGCATATTCACTACTGAGCCTGCCCGTGGGACAATTATGCCGCCGTAGTCAGAGTAGTGGTCGTATCTCGCGCCAAGGGAGAGTCTTCCAAGGCTTGATATGCCCTCCACCTCAGCGTAAGGGGCGAAAAGATCCTGGCTCACTACAGGGTGGGTAAGGTTTACCACATCCAGGGTCTCGCCGTCCAAACTCTCTGCCCAGGCGCTTTGATATACCCTTTTGTGTTGGTAAGTCGCGCCGAACAAAACCTTGAGCCACTGCGAGGCGTAAAATGACCTTACATCAACCCCCCACCAAAACGGCTCCCCCTTCCACGGGTATATGTAGGCCGGAACGCCATAGTCGCTGCTGTCGGGATCCGCGTAGTGGTAAAAATCACGGTATATGTAGTGATCCCAATACCCCTGGAGGGCAACCGTCCACGGACCTATCCCCTCTTGGTAAGAGATGTCTATGTATTGGTGGGTATCCTGAACCCTGTTGTCCTTCTCTCCATAGACAGCCTCGTAATCCGCATAAGGAACCCCCGCGATGCGCTCGTAAGCGCTCATGTTCACCTCAAGCCCACCGATCCCGAATCCAAAAAGCGAGTAATATCTTCTTGTGTAATCAACTCCTCTTGCCAGGCCACCGTAGACGCTGTCCCCATCGTAGTTCACGGGATAATCAACGACCTCCTCGGGCAGGTTTAGATCTGGATAGACCATATTAGCGTAGGACCCTGCGGCCCACAACCTGAGGGACTTGGCCTTTGCAGAATAGTAGGCCCTGGCCTCACCGCCACTCCCCGGGTAAAGGCTGGATGCGGAGATACTGGTTCCCTTCCTTTTCGTCTTTATGTTTATGACCCCCCAGAAAGCAGAGGTCCCGTATACGGGCGAGCTGGGCCCTCGCGCTATCTCAATCTGGTCTATTGCCTCAAAGGGAATGGGTATGTCGTCACCTATCGGAGCATAGGAATTCCAGGGCTCGTTTATGGGATGGCCATCAACGAGGAGGAGGACCCTGGTGTTCCAGTCCCCTGGAAAGATGAACCCCCTTACCGAGGCGAAGTGATATGTTCTGTCGTAGGCCGCGAATGTCCCGAGGGCGTAATCCAGGACATCTGCGATAGTTCTGAGCCCCAGGGCTTCCATATCCTGGCCGGTGATAACTACCACAGAAGCAGGGGCTTCCCTCACGCTCTCCTCGTATCGGGAGACCACCTCCACCTGGATGTTCAGGAGTTCCTCCAGGCTCATCTCCTCGTAGCCTGCCTGGGAGAAGAGTAAAACCACTAACATATCCGACCTCCGGTTTCATAAGATAAAGTAGCCGAGCGCGGCCATTCAACTCGGGGCCGTGCTCGCATTTTCCAGGATTCTGATGGCCTCGCCAACCACATAAAGCGAACCCGTCACGAGGATTAAATCGCCCGGCCTTGCTGTGGCCATAGCCTTTTCAAGAGCCTCGCTCACGCGCTTCGTCCTGATCGCCTTTAGAGCCAGGTCTTTTGCTTCGGTTTCCATGAAAAACGGCTCTGCGGCCCGAGGGGTTTGTGCCCTCGTAAGGATAACCTTTTTTGATCCTGAGAGGAGGCTCATCATCCCCCTGAGGTTTTTCCCCCTGCTCGCTCCGAAGACAGCGATAAAGTTTTTGTTTGGAAATAGCCTTCTCGTCTCGGAAAGGACCTCGGAAAGCGCGAGGGGGTTGTGGGCGCCGTCAACGACGATCGGGACCTCTCCTGATATGACCTGAAACCTGCCGGGGTGCCTTGTCCCGGAGAGATCCGGATCCATCACCCCGAGTGCCCGGAGGGCAGTTACGGCGAGGGCGAGGTTCTCGCCTTGGAACCTTCCCACAAGCGGGGTCCGGTATTCCCTGCCGTCCAAGCGTATCCTTGTTCCCGAGAGATCCGAAGAGAGAAGTTCGTATTTGGGGATGATCAACTCTGCCCCGCGCTCCTCGCATCTAGAGCTGAGAACCTCCATTGCCTCCGGCTCCTGGGCGCATGTTATGACCGTGCCGCCCTTTATTACCCCGGCCTTCTCGCTTGCTATCTCGCGGAGCGTTTCGCCAAGGATATGGGTGTGGTCAAGCCCTATCCGGGTTATCACGGTCAGGTCTTGGCTAACCGCGTTCGTAGCGTCAAGCCTTCCTCCGAGCCCCACCTCAAGGACCCAGAAATCCGCCTTGCGCTCTCGGAAATAGATGAAAGCGGCCGCCGTCATCGTCTCAAACCATGTGGCCATGCCCCTTTTCCCGAGTATGTGGGGTTTTATAAGGGAAATTAGCCTTGCCAGATCATCCTCTGAGATCGGGCGGGCGTTGAAGCTTATCCTTTCGGTGATGTCAATAAGGTGAGGCGAGATATATGTCCCGACAGCGTAGCCTGCGCCCAGAAGCCCCCTCGTTATGTGGGCGACGACGGAACCCTTTCCCTTGGTGCCGGCGACCAGAACCTTTTTTGCCCGGCATTCGTGTGGGTTTCCCAGCTTCTCAAGGAGTTCCAGGAAAGGCTCAAGGGATTTAGTGTATCCCCCTGTCTGCTCGTAGTTCAGGAGGGAGTTGAGAAATGAGAATGCGTTGTTCATCTTACCAGCCTCAGCCTCTTCCTTATCCTTTTCTCCGCGAGGGGACCTACCTCCCAGGAAGCGCTCTGGGAGATGCCGTCTCGCACCCTTTTGTTATACCAAGAAGAGAGCCTTATCACCTCGCTCTTCCAGAAGATATCGTCGGGATAAGGTTTCTTGTGCCTCCATTCCTCGTAGAAGAACCCTGCCTCGCGAGGGAAGGAGTTGTCAACCAGAAACTCCCTTCCCGCAACACTTACCGCGCTCGCGACATGGATCTCGGAGTAGAAAACCACCCTTCCGGTTATCCCGAACCAGCTGAGGGCCGTGGAGTAGGCCATCTCAAGCTCGGAGCACCACCCGAATGTGTCGTAGAAGAGCGAATCCTTGCCGGAAAGGTAGAGGTAAAGGGGCAAGGTATCCTCGTGTAGGAGGTCGCCGAAGAATATCCTCGGGATTCTGTCAACGGCGGAAGCCCTCTGGGTTATGCTGTGGCCTTTGACCCAGATGCTGTCTAGGTCAACCCACCTCCCCCCGACGCGCTTGAACATGTAGGCCGGCCTCTCGTTCATCCATATGTAGCCCACTCCGAGAAGGCCGTTGTTCTGGATGAGCAGGTGGAGGAAGAACGCTCTTTTGAGGGTCTCTTCGCACGAATCCGGCAGACCGTATCTCCTCATCACCTTGCGGAGGGTGTCACCTATAAGCCCCTCGTAAGCCGAATCAGCCTCAGCGTAAAGCCCTCGGAAGAAATCCGGCGCCGTAAGGCTCAGAAGGGCCAGGAACGCGCTCATAGGTTTTTGCAAACCCAGACCGCGGCCTCAAGGATGTTCGGGGCGACGAAGTCCGGCTCAAGCCCCTCCGGCGCGCGCTCCGCGATGAGCACGGTCCTCGTCCCCGCGGCCTTTCCGGCCAGAACATCCCGCGGGTTGTCGCCTATTGTAACCGAAAGGCGCGGGTCAATATCCGGCCACTTGAGGAGTATCCTCTTTATCATGCCCGGCGCCGGCTTCCTGCACCCGCATCGCTCTCCGGGCACATGAGGGCAGAATTCCAGCCCGTTGAAACGCAGGCCCAATCTCCGTTCCAGCTCCCGGTGCGTGGCGAGGAGGTTTTCCCGAGAGACGAAACCCCGCGCCGCTCCGGACTGGTTGGTTACGAGGAATAGCAAAAAACCAGCATCGCGTAGCATTTCAAGCGCCATTCTCGCCCCAGGCAGGGGCCTCACCATCTCCGGAGAACCCCCGTAGCGCATGTCCGCTATTATCGTCCCGTCCCGGTCAAGGAAAGCGGCCCTTTTTGGCGCGGGTTTGGGGTCGGATTCGCGCTGAGCCTCTTCCAACCAAAAGATGTCATCAAAAATTAGCATTTATGATTAACTCCTTTAGCATTCTGAGAGCTTTTGCCCTGTGGCTTACGGCGTTCTTTACCTCCGGAGGCAGTTCCGCGAAGGTCCGGCCCATAGGAGGATAGAGGAAAACAGGGTCGTATCCGAAACCACCTTGGCCTTGTTCTTTCGTGATTATGAAGCCTTCAACCCTGCCCTCGGCGAAGGAGAAGCTTCGGCCGTCCCTGGTGAGGCAAGCCACCGTAACGAACCAAGCCCTCCTCCTCGCGAAGGGAACCCCCTCAAGCAAGGAGAGGAGCTTTTGCCTGTTGTCCTTGTATGTGGATACTGGCCCAGCGAACCTGGAGGAGAAGACTCCGGGCATCCCGCTGAGAGCTTCAACGCAAAGCCCGGTATCCTCTGCTATTGTGGTCATTCCGGAAGCCCTGAAGCCGTGTTCGGCTTTTAGGCGGGCGTTTTCCGTGAGAGTGAGGCCGGTTTCGGCCGGACCCTCTGCCCCCATATCCCTCAGGGAGATTACCTCAAGGCCAGGAAAAGAAATTATATCAACAATCTCACGAAATTTATCAGGATTACCTGTGGCTACGAGGACTCGCAAGCGATTATTGCCCTGCCCCCCCTCCCTCCTCCTTGACGAAGATGGTGGTCTCAGCCACAAAAGCGTCCGTGTATCCCAGGGATTTCTGAACTGTGATGAGGAACTGTTCGGCGTCCTCCCTCTTCTGGAAGTCGCCTATGCGTATCTTGTAAAACGGGGGTATCTCTTCAACATACACCGGGAATTGAACCTTCTCCTGAACTTCAGATCTTATCTTCTCGGCCTTGTCCTTGTATATAGTAGCGAAGACCTGGACCCGGTAGCCATAGACCCTCTTCATTCCGGGTGGAGTTACCTCGCCGTATGTCCACTGGCCCGATGTTGATGTGCCACCCTTTAGGGTGTCCCTCTGCGTTGTGCTCTGGGCCAGGATGGGAAATGGCGATGTCTCCTCCACTGGCTCCTGGGATAGGATAGCCGCAAGTATCAGTTCCATACTGAACCCCCTTTACTTGATCCCGTACCTTTCTTTGAAGCGCCTGACCCTTCCGCCAGTATCAACAGCGGACTTAAGCGCGCCGGTATAGAAGGGATGACAGGCCGAGCACACCTCAACCTTCATCCTCTTCTTCGTGGAACCGACCTTTACGGTGTTGCCACAAGCGCAGACTATCTCTGCGTCTTGAAAATACTCAGGGTGTAAGCCTTTTTTCATAACCTCTCCAAAAAGTTTATGCCAGGAATCCCAACCTGTCCACCTCCTTAAGGAGGGCCGCGATGTCTCTCTGGGCGCTTTCCCTGGAAATCCCGTAGCGTTTGCTCATCACCAGTGCCATCCGCGAGACATCGTGCCTGCCGGCCATGACCATTTCCATAACCTCTCCCCCTGTTGAGTTCAACCTAAGGGTAAGGGGCCCTCTTTTCAGCACGAATTCCTCACCCTGCCAGGCACCGCGCACCCCATTTTTCAGCTTAGGAACCCAGCTGGCCGGGAGGGGAACTCTCCTCAAAGCCGCATAAAGCAGGAGGCTTCCGGCGCCCAATAGAGCGCCTTTTAAAAAACTCCTCCTTGTCATAGGCCTATATTCTAAGGTTTTTGCCACGGCCTGTCAAGTCCTAAGCCCGCGACCGGGATTGAACCGGTGACCTCGTCCTTACCAAGGACGCGCTCTGCCGACTGAGCCACGCGGGCTTTTTGAGCGGGATTTAGCCACCCCGCATATATTCCTGGCAAAGCGGGAGACGGGATTTGAACCCGCGACCTCCTGCATGGCAAGCAGAAGCTCTACCACTGAGCTACTCCCGCAAGGCCATAATTTTAATACCCGGCGCGATGGCCAGTCAAGCATTGAGCTTACCTCAGCCAAAGGAGTTTAACGGTCCTGACGAACTCGCCTGCCTCTGCCCTCACAAGGTATATTCCCTGGCCAACCTGGCCCCCGGCCGAGGACCTGCCTGACCAGTATAGGGTGTAGATTCCGGGCTCTCGCTGGCCCTCCGCGAGCGTCGCAACGCACCTGCCGGATATGTCATAAACCTTCACCAAAACCCGGGAGCTTGCTGGAAGAGCCAGGCTGAACCGGGCGCTTCCCCTCGCTGGGTTCGGGCCGGATACGGCAAAACTGAAGGCCTTCGGCAGTCCCGCTGACTCGCCTACACCAACCTGCGGCGGGTCAGTCGTGTATTTAAGGGCAAAGGGCGGAGCGACCGGCGCCGCACCCCTTGAGTAGGTGTTGTTGAAGGCGTAAAGGAGATAGTTCGTCATGTTGTTGTCCTGGATGCCGAGCGTCCCGTCAGCCACCGATGGCGAGGCCTGATAATAGCAGAATATCTCGCCGTCCCCAGTTATCGTGGGATTGTAGGCCGGGTCAGAGAGGACTATCTGGAATGTGTTTGGAGCGCCCGTGCTTATATCCTCCACCCCATACCATTCAACGATGAACTGGTGGCTTGTCGCGTCGTTGTAGTAATAGACATAGCCTCCTCCTCCGCCGCCCGCTGGCAGGAGGTCATCCCATATCCCGGCTATCATCCTGTAGGCGTCGGAGGATGGCAGTTGCTCGTTCGTCCAGGCCGTGTTGGTTGATTGCCCCATCACAAGGAACCCGTTGGAGCATACCGAGACCTGGTTGTAGTTCGTCCCGTAATACTTGAACGGGAAGGGCAGGGTTAGAGTGGCTATATCGTCGTCGTCAAGGTTGAGCTGGGTCCCTAACCCGCTTATCTCAAACCATGTGTAAGTCGGGCGCTCGGTATAGAGGGTATCGGTCTGGTCATAGGCGTAGTAGCCGTAAGGGTCAGGCCCAACCGGATCGTGCTCGGTTATCTCGCCCACAACAAGGTAGAAGCTGAGGGTGTCGGCGTAGCCGTCCGTTGTTCGCGTTATCAGGGTGAAGGGGACGGTGTCCTCAAGAGGGATGGATGGGTCAGCGTAGACCACGAACCCGTCTCCGGAATTGAACCTGGAGGAATCAACCCTTATGTCCCCCCAAGAGCCTGTTGAGTCCTGCACGGTAACGAGGCTGTGGGTTGTCCTCAGCTTGCCCGTGACGCCGTAGCCGTGGCCGTGGCCCGCGTTCCTCAGCTCAACGAAGAGCTTTGCCGTTTCCCCTGGATCAAGCTTGTAGTTCGGCTTGGGCTGGCCCTGGTCATCCACGAGGGTTGAAGCCACCTCAAACGCCGGGGTTCCAAGGAGTATCTTTACCGGGAAGGTCCACTCGTGAGAGGCGTTATCCGTTATAACCATGTTGAACTGAGCCTGGTAAGCATCCGGCAGGCCCGTCGCTGAGGAGAATGTGAAGGGGTCTGTTGAGATGAGCGAGTCCCCCGGCCCCAGGTAGCCTATGTTGCTTACGGAATCGGCGAGAGTGATATTGGGGTCTGTCTCCCTCAGTTTGGCGACCACCCCGGAAGCTGGCTGATTCCCAAGGTTCTTGAAGGTATAGAAAATGTTTACGGTTTCGCCCGGGTTCGGTATGGTGTCTCCGTTGCCGCCAGAGTCGTCAAGCCGGTATCTCACTGGCGCGACATAGGCCTGGTTTGATATGACGGTGGTGTAGCCGCGGTGGGGCTTGTGGTTGTGAGCAGTTGCTGTCACGAAGACCGTATCAACCGCTATTGGGCTTATTGAGACCTGGGCGAGTCCGGCCGAGTTTGAGTAGGCGACCCCGAGTATGACGATGGTATCCCCGGCCATTTTGTCCTTCTGCCAGACGCAGACCAGGGCGTCCTTCAGCGGCCCGAGGTTATCAGACACATAGACATCCATTACCGATGGCCCCGGAGGCACGGGGTTGTATGTGGCCGTTATCTCCTTCGGGACAAGGGTAAATAGGTCCATGGAAGGGTCTCCGAAGAGGTTATACTGCTCAAAGTAGCGATTAACCGTAGATGTGTTGCCGTAGTAAGCCAGAACGCCAAGCTTTCCACCGGTCAGAAATCCCATAGTCCATGTCACTACGCTGTCAAATAGAAAGTCGTAGACCCTTCTCTGGAGGATATCGTCCTCGTCCCAGTATGAGGTCACGGAACTGCCCCAAGATGCCACCGCGCCTTTATCCGGCGCCCTTATCCAAGCCTCCATGAAGCACTCCCCGGTTCCCTGGTAATCGCCTGTCAAGCAAGCGTATGACTGGACCAGAGGGAGCATGTGGCCGTTTGAGAGGTTGTAGATGTCGGAGTTGGAGAAGGACGGCCCGGCCCAGCCGGTTGTGCTCCCGTGGCCTGAGTATGTGGCCTGGGAGCGGCCGTTGTTCAAGGCAACTGAGATGGGCGTGCCCGTGCCGTAGTAGGCCCAGAGCGAGTCGCAGATCATACCGTGGGCTCTTGCCTTCGCCATGCAGTAGAGGTGGGTTCCTTCAGCAACGCCGTGGTAGCTTCCGTCATCGGATGCCATGAAATAAGCCTTCTGGGCCCAGGCGTCCGTCGGCCAATTAACGGTCTCGTATGTTAGGACCTTGGAAACTATCCCTGCCAGCTGAGAGTTGTTTTGGGCCGAGAGCCTCCCTATCCAGACATCCGGCACATAGTCCGGATCGCCCATATTCTCAAGGCAAGCATAGTAAAGGTCAGTGTTGGCGTAGGTTCCAGGCCAGCCGGGAACGCCGTTGCCGTGGTCTCCGATGAGCAGGACGAACTGAAGGTCATACTGCCAGTTATTGTATAGGTTCTGGATGAAATTCTTTATTGATGTTGTGCTCGTTCCTGTCTCCGATGTCTTTGCTACCTTGACCCTGAAACCCTTCTCTTTCTTCCAGTTAGCAAGGGGCAAGACGGTGTTATACATGCTGTCCGGGACTATTATCAGGTATCCTATCTCAAGCGGGGGAACAGCCTTCACCGTCGGCCTGTTCCACGCTACCATGGACGCGAGCTCGCCCATCGGCGTCCTGTCATCCCTGAAGCCCGTGCCCCCTGAGAATCTAACCTCAACGGTTCCGGATGTGATGTAGCGCAGTTCCCCCTTCTTTGGGTTGTATGAGACCGGCCTCACCTCAAGTAGCCAGAGCTCGTGGCCGTGCATGCTCCCTGCAGGTTCAACCGAAACGGGTTCCCCGGGCCAGAACGCGTCCAGAGAGTAAAACTTCTGGTCAATTTTGAAGGCAGGGGCCGGCCCTGTTTTTGGCACAGGCGGCTGGAGAGGCCAGATTTTTTGAGCCACGCTCAGGTTTTCCTCTGAGGCCCCGATTAGCCTGACGCTGGGCTTCGCGCCCTTGGGAGCCTCTATTATCCGGCGGAAGACCGGCAGTTGAGGCCTTCCCTCCTTTTGAGTCCATTCGTGTTCTACGCCGTCGTAATAGACCTGCAGGTATGTTGCGCCCTCGTTTTCCGTTTCTGCGAACGAAGGCGCGGCAAGGGACAGCTGGGCCACAAGCCCCCAGTCCCCCGAGGAGACCAGGGAAAGCCCCTGATCAGCGCCCAGAAGACCAATCAATACTATCGCGGTCATGATACCTCCTCGTATCCTTTACTCCCAATTTATAATGCCGGGGTCCTAGGGGTTTCAACTAGCTGAGATCTCACACTTCCTCAAATCCTGATCCTCGGCTCGGAATCGCTTTGGGCCGGCGTTTTTCCGGCCTAATGAAGAACTCTCCGATATTAGAGCTGGCTCACCTCAGCTGGGCTCAGAGCTCTCGCGCTGTGTATCAGGTATGCGATAGAGTGCAATCGCCCTAAGCGAGCAGGATTGAAAATTGAATGTTTTCCCAGGTTGGACTTTCCAGTCCGACAGGCGCAAGAGCGTATACACCAAACCCTCGTCTGTCTTGAGCGATTACGAGGGGGATTGCTCAAAGCTTTTGTGCCCAAATAACTTACTGACAAGAGAGGTGTGAGATGTCAGATAGAAAGGCCGGCTATTTCTTGATAAACACCCGCGCCTTCTCCGACCAAAAAACCACGAAGTCGTGATACCTGTCAGAGCCGGACGAAATTGTATCCGCTCCGGCAATAGTGAAGTCATACCAGTAGTTCACCGTATCAATGAGGAACGCGGGTATGGGGCTTGTGGATGTGTCCCCGTTCGGAAACAGTGGTAGGATGGCCTCGTATGTGTAGGGGGTGTCCCTCAGGGTATCCTCGGTGTATAGTCTAAGGAGGTAGACGGGATTGCCCGGATCCGTCCAGGATACATAGAGCGACTCCAGGGCCATCGTGTCGCCCTCCTGAGGGTAGAGAAGGTGAAACTCCTTTGGCGACCGGGACAGGAGCTCGTATTTGTCGCCCAATGGGCTTTCAACCGTGAGCCTGTAATCCGTCTCAGGGATTATCTTCAAAGGCAATATGTATCTTCCCGGCCTCGCGGTATCCTCTTTGAAGGGGATTGAAAGCCCTTCTATATGAAGATTTACCCTAGCGCCCGAAAGTCCCTGGGTATCCCCCACCGGCTCGTCAAGGTTGTAGAGGGTATCCACGAACACAGATTGGGTATCCTGGTGGCTGTAGAAATACGCGAACACCGTTGTTAGCCTCGGCTTTTCCTCTTCGGCCTGTTCGCAGGAGACTAGCGCGATCCCCAGTGCCAGCCAAAATTTTCTCATGCGATCATCACCTCTCACACATACCCGAGGTGCTCGTATGCGAGGGGCGTGGCCACCCGGCCGCGGGATGTCCTTTGCAGAAGCCCTTCCCTTATCAGGAAAGGCTCATATACCTCCTCTATGGTTCCGGGGTCTTCCCCTATAGCAACGGATAAGGTTTTCAGCCCGACCGGCCCCCCCTTGAAACGCTCTATTATGAGCTTGAGCATGCGCTTGTCCATCTCGTCAAGCCCTTTTGAATCAACGCCCATAGCGGCGAGCGCGTAACGGGCTATATCCAGGTCCACCACCCCAGTTCCTTTTACCTGCGCGAAGTCCCTTACTCTCTTGAGCAAACGGTTCGCCACACGAGGGGTTCCGCGGCTCCTTCTGGCTATCTCCCTTAAGCCCTCATCCGTTGCCTCTATGCCGAGTATTTTAGCGCTCCTTCTCAGGATCTGCTCTATCTCTTCGGGAGGGTAATAATCCAGCCTGAAGCTTATGCCGAACCTGGCCCTCAGAGGCTCCGAGAGAAGCCCTTGCCTTGTGGTAGCGCCTATTAAGGTATATGGCTCAATGGAAAGCCTTATGCTCCTCGCGCCGGGCCCCTCCCCTATGATTATGTCCACCCGGAAATCCTCCATGGCGGGATAAAGGAACTCCTCAACCGGTTTCGGGAGCCGGTGGATCTCGTCTATGAAAAGGACATCCTTCGGTTTCAGGGATGTGAGCAGTCCCGCCATGTCGGCCTGGCGTTCAAGGGCGGGGCCTGAGGTTGATCTGAGCTCAGCCCCCTGCTCCCTCGCTATTATGTATGCGAGGGTTGTCTTGCCAAGCCCCGGAGGCCCCGAAAGGAGCACATGTTCAATTGGCTCCCCCCTCTCCCTAGCCGCGGTTAGAAAAACGGATAGAAGTTCCTTTACTTTGGACTGGCCGATGAACTCTGAGAGGCTGGCGGGCCTGAGCGTGGTGTCCAGGAGCGCGTCCTCGCTCAGGACCTCAGGGGATGTAAGCCTGGGTTTCATTCGCCCCTCCTCAGAGCGTGTTTTATTACCTCCTCAACGGAGGCATCCGGCCCGAGCTCTCGCCTGGCAGATTGCGCGGCTGAGCGCGCCTCAGCCTCCCTCATTCCCAAGCTGACTAGGGCCTGAATAACCTCGTCCGGAGCGCCGGGCGTCGTCTCGGGCAGTTTCCCCCTGAGATAGAAGATTATCTTATCCGCGAGCTTTGGCCCTATCCCCTTAACCCTACGGAGGAGGGCCGTGTCTCCGGCCTCTATAACGGACCTGAGCTCCTCCACAGAGAACCCCGACATTATCTTCATGGCGCCCGATGGGCCGAGGCCCTGGACGCTGATGAGCCTGAGGAACATATCCCTCGCTTCTGGGCTTTGGAAACCGAAAAGCCCTATGCTGTCCTGAGAGAAGTGGGTGTGGACGAAGAGCTCCACTGTTTCGCCCCTGGGCCTCACAAGCTCTGGGGTGACCATTATCCTGTAGCCAACCCCCCCGGCCTCAACCGTAAGGTTAACCCCATCAACATCAACCACTTTCCCCCTTATGTAGCCGATCATTCGCCTATTCCAACAGCGTATAGGATGTTTCCCCAACCATTACACTTTGAGAAACCACGATACTGGGCCATGTAAAGGACCGCGCTATACATCGTCTGGCCCATCTCCATTGACCAGGTGTCCTTCTTCTTCACAATCATTTTCAGCTGTTCAACTGCCTTACATTTGAGATCGGACGGGCTGTCCCAGTCAGATGCACCGTATCCGAAAGCGTCAATCTGGGCCATGCAAAGCGCGTAGCCGAGCCTTGCTTCAGGGGTATTGATCCTGTTGGCGGCTATTTCCACCTGCATGAGCGCGTCCGGTTCCGTTTTGAAGAGGACCATATAGAAACCGAAGTCAAACAGGTTCAAAGGCTTTTTGGCAGTGGGCTTAACCCTCTCCAAAAGAGCCTTATAGAGCTCGGATTCGTCCAGAAAACCGTTCAGACTCAGGTAGTAAGCCGCCTGAAGGACGAACATGTGCGTCAGGATGTCATCCGTCCCTTCAAGCACGCTCACTACATCCTTGGCAGTGCATTTCAGGCTCGTGTCGCCCGATAAACTGTATCCCCCGTAATAAAGCTCGTGTAGCATTGCCTCATCCCAGGGCCCTATCCTGATTGGGGACCGGTGGCGGAACTCCGTTGATGTGAGAAAGCTGTCAGCCATAAGAGGCACCGCAAAGGCTAATAAGACTAATCTTCCCATAGCCCGATAAGTATAAAGCTCCTGTGTGAGCAGTTTGAAGGCGTGCGTCCTTTTGCATTATACTTATCGCTCTTTCGGGGCGTAGCGCAGATTGGTTAGCGCACTAGCATGGGGGGCTAGGGGTCGGTGGTTCGAATCCACTCGCCCCGATCTCAATAAGCGAGTGGGGTTAAATTTCTCCGAGATCAATCATTAGCGTCCTCCTTTAGTTATCGCCGAGCCAATTCAAGCGAGGCGATCGGAACGAATCCACTCGCCCCGATCTCAATAAGCGAGTGGGGTTAAATTTCTCCGAGATCAATCATTAGCGTCCTCCTTTAGTTATCACCGAGCCAATTCAAGCGCGTTGGTGCGACCTTTTAGTGCGGGGATTTATAATTTTCGTCCATGCTTTTGGCCCTTCTCCTATCCCAGGCCACCTGGGCCGTTAACCTTTCGGCTGTTCGGGATACCTCAAGGAAACCCCTGGTTGACCTGAGCGTAAAGCGCGTCCCTACAGGGATTGATACGGTTGCTTACGCCGTTGGGAAAGATCCCGGCACCGCGGCGTGGCTTTCCGCCGTTATACCCGGAGGCGGCCAGTTCTACAACGGCCAGGCCCGGAAGGGTGTCCTGCTTGGTGGGATAGAGGTTTTCCTGATCGCGATGACCGGCTACAAGCTGAACGAATACAACAAGAACCCCACTGAGGACGCTAGAGGCTCAGCGCTGAACTACGGGTTTTTCCTCATCGGGGCCTGGGGATTCACGATAGCCGATGCCTACGCTTTCGCCTACATGCACGATTTTGGCCGGAGAAAGGGGCTCGTGGAGAAGGAGGTTGCCCCGCCTGACACGACGGGAGGTTCGGAGAAATGAGCAAACTCAAAATTGGCGTGATAGGGACTGGCTACATGGGCGCCATACACGCAAGAGCGCTTTCAAGGATGCCTGAGGCTGAGCTGGTAGGGGTCTACGATGCGGACGCGGGAAAATCCGAAGAGATAGCAAGAAGATACGGAACCAAGGCTTTCGCTAGCGCGGAAGAGCTCATGCGCCAGGTCAATGCCGTTGTGGTCGCTACCCCCACCAACACCCACCAGGATGTATGCATCAAGGCCCTTGAGGGTGGGCTTCATGTTATGGTTGAGAAGCCTCTCGCCCACGATCTAGAGTCCGCCGAATTAATAGTGGCCAAGGCAAAGGAAAAGGGGCTTATCCTCGCTGTTGGTTATGTGGAGCGCTTCAACCCCGGCCTGGTTGCGGCGAGCGAATACATAGAAAACCCGATGTATATAGAGGCAATGCGCCTTGCGCCGTATAATCCGAGGGGAACGGATGTTGATGTGATAACCGACCTCATGGTCCACGACATAGACATTGTGCTGAGATACATCGCCGAGGAGCCTGAGAGGATCACCTGCATAGGGGTTCCTGTCTTAACTGAGGAGATTGACATAGCAAATGCCAGGCTGGAGTTCCCTTCGGGGAGAATAGCCTCCCTCACCGCCTCCCGCGTCTCCATGCAAAAGATGCGCAAGATAAGGTTTTTCCAGGAAAACACCTATATCTCGGTGAATCTTCTGGAGCGCGAGGTGGAGATGGTGATAAAGCGCGGGGATACCATACTGCCCTATTTCCCTGATGTTGATAACAGCATTGAACCCATCTACGCGGAGGACAGGGATTTCCTCCTTTCGGTGCTGGAGGGCAGGCCACCGGAGGTGCCTGGCGAAGCCGCTCTCGCGACGACCCGGCTCGCCTACATCCTCCTGGAGGATGCCACGAGGAGGCTAAGCCGGGCCAAGAGCTAGCCCCGCACCACGAGCTTTGCCACTGCTTCTCCTGCCTCTGTACTGAGCCTCAGGAAATATACCCCTGGCTCAAGTGAGGGAACAGGAAGCTCGCACGAGGAGAGCCTTCCCTCGGCGAGGACCCCGAGGAGC
>Ga0078972_1004625_pt1 | contig 37010 bp, 43 predicted proteins | sample YelNatPaOPGAMG01_FD_67568 | JGI IMG/M metagenome (GOLD analysis project Ga0078972, IMG submission 67568) | Hot spring thermophilic microbial communities from Obsidian Pool, Yellowstone National Park, USA - OP-RAMG-01 (SPADES assembly) (version 2) | ecosystem: Environmental > Aquatic > Thermal...
GGCGAAAAGGGAAAAAAGATAACGAAAAGGATCAAACCAGCCCACAATCCAAGATCATGGGAAAAACCTCGATGTGCCATTAAACGTTTGGATCCGATACGTTCAAGCTGATCGGGAATGCTCCCCATGAAGAAAGCATAGATTGCCTCTAGCCAGGATCCGCCTGTTATCAACATAAAGGAAGCTGCAGTAACTCTATGGTTTATGGCTTTCACTTTTCGTCTTTTTGAGCTAAAAAGAATTTTATTTCGCTGGCAAAATACTACATTATAACAATTTTTTCAAAATGGATAACTAAAGGAGGTAAGGAAAATGAAAAGGAAGCTTGCGTTAATCTGTGGAGTTGCCATTTGGGTTTTTACAGGAAATGTGTCTTTTGCTGGTGATATTTTAGCAACACTTCACAACGGCAATACTTTTGCTTTTCCTTACTGTTGGAAGAAAGGAAGCGAGATAAGATTTGACGCCCCTGGAGGCACGGTAGGTTTAAACATGGCAGACGTTCAGAGCCTTGAAGAAAGAATTATGCACGCAGACATTGACGCTCAGTATCTTATATCTAAAGCCACAGAATGTCCAGCTAGCGATCCCTTTTCTATTTTGAAGGATTTCTTGTCCCAAAAAAGAGGTATTACAATAGGCGAAGGCAGACCGGCAAAACAGAACATCCCATCACATAAGACTTCGTCCCAGGGAGATGCACAGCTAATTGCCCCCGTAACCAAGCTTTTCGATTCCTATGTTCAGGCTTTTAAGAGCAGCAAAGGGGGGAATATACTGGTCGGGGTTTTTGTAAATACTCGAGAAGAACTTGAAGGCAGAAAATGCTATGTAAAGCTTCTGGACATCGAAAAAAAGGCGATACAGCGGCAGGCTCTATCTATAAAACGTCTTAATGTTTCGGAGGAACAGCAAGCAAAGAACAAGCTTTCGCCGCTTTTTTATCTTATTTACGGAACTTTACCTGTAAGTCAGGAATTTTGGGCTTACGATATAGTCTGCGATATTGTTATTTAGCGAGGTAGGGGTGGGTTACCCCCCTCCCTGACCATCTCACCTGGAAGACGATGTAACCTCATAGACCCACTTCAGAACCTGCGCTACAGGCTCTATAAGGTCTGAAGGGATGTAATCATCAAGAGTGCCTCTATCAAACAAATCGTGAGCGAGAGGAACATCCATCATAATGGGAATGTTCTCTTCTTTTGCAATCTCCACAATACGCTTGGCCAGAAGGTTTTCTCCCTTGCCCACAATGACAGGAAGTTTTGTCTTTTCCTTATCGTAAAATAGGGCTATCGCAATATGCGAGGGGTTGGTGATGACCACCGTTGCTTTTTTAACATTTTGAAGCATTGAATTTGTAAGAAGCTCCTGATGAAGCTGACGGCGCTTGCTTTTAATATGCGGATCCCCTTCCATCTCTTTATACTCCTGTTTTATCTCTTCCTTGCTCATCTTCAATTCATTAAGATGCTGACGCTTCTGGAAAAAAAAGTCAGCCGCCGCAAGAACTACAAGAACAACGGAAAGGTATATAATAAAAGGTTTAAGGATCCCTTTTAAAAGCTCAAACACGAAAGCGATGTCTCCGTAAGGAGAGCTTATCAAGGCAGGTAGTATCATACGCAGAACAAAAAAGATCACAATAAAAAGACAGGCTATCTTGATAACCGACTTAACAAACTCTATGAGGTTCTTTTTCGAAAATATCTTTTTGAAGGCATTGGCGGGATTAAGCTTTTTGAGATCGGGCTTAACGGTTTCGAAGGCAAGAAGAAAGCCTATCTGGAAGAAATTCGACGCCACATCCAAAACAATAACCACCACAAAGAGAGGGGCTGTAAGTTTAAGAAAGGTCGTAGAAAGATTCTGAAGTAGAAAGGGAAAGGCTTCATCAAAGGGTCTTGCTGACCAGTCAGCGGCGGTTGTAATTATGTTCTGTAACGAGCTGAGGTAATCTTCCCGGAAGAGCCATATAAAGAGAAAGACTCCGATAATATTCGAAGCCGAGGTTATCTCATTGCTCTTTGCCACCTGCCCTTTCTTCCGAGCTTCTCTAAGGCGTTTCTGGGTAGGTTGTTCTGTCTTCTCCCCGCTCACTTTATCAACTCCTTGAGAACATGAATAACCCCGCTCACACCTTTACCCGTTTCGATGTAATAAGAGACAATGATCGTCAAATAGAGCACGAACAAAAAACTAGCAATTCCGCTTTTTACCGGCATGGAAAGGAAGAAGACATTTAGTTGTGGAACAAAGCGGTTAACGACACCAAGGGCAAGATCAACAATAAAAATTACGATAAGGAAGGGAGCCGCCAGAAGTAATGATGCTCTCATAAGCTGATCCACTTTGTCGAGAAAAAAGAGAGGGCTAAGGGACTCAATCGGTGGAAAGAATTCAAAAACAGGCCAGAATTGATAACTTTCAAAAACCCCATCGAGAAAAACCAGGAAACCGCCTGTCGCAAAAAACAGCGCCGTCACCATTTGAAGCAACAAAACTCCAAGAGGAGAACTACTTTCCCCGTAAAGGGGATCCAGTGCACTTGCCATGCTGGAACCACGCTGGTTATCCACCAGAAAACCGACTATCTCGGCAGACCAAAAGAGAAGACCCACTATAAAGCCCATAATCAGCCCTACCAGCACCTCTTTCATTAGAAGGATAAAGCCTTGAAGGTAGGAAATATGCGCGGGAGCGGAAGAGGCCACAAAAGGATAAGTTACCACAAAGATAGCAAATACAAGGGCATTTCTGATATAGGGGGGCAAAATGTTGCCTCCAAGAAAGGGCAGAATAGTAAAACAAGCCAGCATCCTTGCGGTGGAAATAGCCGCAATTATGAGAAATCTGAGGAAATCGGATCCTTCCGTCATCGTCCCATAATCGGCAAAAGGTCAAAAATGTTAGCGGCATAGGTTAATATTTCCGAACCCACCCATCGGGCGGTGAAAATTAAGGTAGCGATTACGGCGATTAGTTTAATGGCAAACGACAGGGTCTGCTCCTGAATCTGCGTAAGGGCCTGTACAAGGCTTACAAGAAGGCCCACAACAGACGCCACAATGATTGCAGGAAGGGATAGGAGCAGGACGAGCATGAGAGCGTTACTGGTAAACTCCAGAATAGATGTGTGTCCCATCAGTTCCTCTCCCCGTCAGGCATAGCTTAAGACAAGACCGTGAATAAGCTTGGTCCAGCCGTCCAGAAGCACGAAAAGCAACAGTTTGAAGGGTAGCGAAATGGTCATCGGCGAAACCATCATCATGCCCATGGCCATGAGAATATTGGAAATCACAAGATCAATCACAATAAAGGGCAGATAAAGTAGAAAACCGATCTGAAAAGCCGATGTGAGTTCGCCTACGGCAAAGGACGGAATCAGCACCAGCAAGTCTTTCTCCTCAAGTTTGTCCGCCTTGTCTTTGGGCCACATCTTTCGGGCGGATTTCAAAAAAAACTGCCGCTCCCTCTCCTTAGAATGTTTCGTTAAAAAACCCTTGAGAGGTTCCGAAGCTTCCGGAAGAATTTCTTTCAAACGCTGGAAGGTGATCTTTTCCGCAGGTAACTTCTGAAGAACGCCGTACACATCATAACCTATGGGCGCCATAATATATATACTGAGAATAACAGCAAGGCCGTTGATAACCATATTCGGGGGAATTTGCTGAATTCCCAAGGCGTTCCTAATAAGGGAGAAAACCACCACCAGTTTAACATACGATGTCACCATCACCACCACGAAGGGCGCCAGGGAAAGACCAGCAAGAACAAAAATGAGAAAATAGGGATCCTGCATAAGACTATCCTTTAGAAAGATCGGTATTCAATTCCGTAACCCGAACCCCGACACGGCCGTCAACATCCACTAGTTCGCCGAACCCCACGGGATAACGATTCACCAGAATGGTGACAATCCTGGAAATAGGTGTTTCCAGAGTAAAGATATATCCTTCCCCGATCTTCTCTAACTCTTCCATAGTCATCCTTTTGCGTCCCACCGAGAACTGAACCTCTACTTCAACTTCGCTCAAGGGAATCTGCTCACTTTTCACTTCCTTCGATTTTTCTTCCTCGCTCATCACCTGCTCCTTCCTTTTCACGACGACGATCTTCCCTTCTTCACCGCATTCACCCCAAAAAACATTGCCTTCCGATACGACGAGCAGACGGCCGTTCGCAATGCCATAGTCGGTCTCCACAAGGATTACATCTCCCACCGCAAGATTTTTTAGCTCTTCCAGACGAATATAGGTCTCCCCCACCACGAACCTTACAAAAAAGGGAATGAAGCGAGAAAAGCAAATCTTCTCTCTAGGGAGGCGTGACAGTCTCGAAGCAAGTTCCTGAAATCCGTAAGTATCTATAAAAAACACCCCTTCGCCAACCACATCACCTTCAATTTCAGAAATCATCTCCACTTTAAGCCTGTAGGAAGGACTTCCTTTTTGTTGTGCCTCTTCTTCCTTCTGTTCCGTCTTCTGATCCTGCCGCCTTGAAAGTTCTAATCCCAGGATTTTTCCAGCCATCTCAATGAGCTCTTCCCCTATAACTTCCGTGGCTATCTCCCGAATTTCGTCCGGAAGGAACGGCACCTCCTCCTCTGCCTTACCCAGAGTGCTCGTTATGTGCTTCCTTACAAGTCTCCCGCTGAAATAAAGCCTCCCCTTTACCTGATGGTTTCCCATATTGAAGCTCCAGAGAGGAGTGCCCATTTTCCTTTCATCAGGAGCATGATAGAGTCGCAAGCGAAAGCTTTCACCGAGCCAGGAAAAACGGAAATCACCGCTACATATATCATTCCAGAACCTTACAGCCTTGCCGTCAACCTTTTCAAAAGAGAGAATCTTCAAAGTGGTTTCTTTCACCTGTTACAGACCCCTACCCTTCGTATTCTTCCCATATATTGCGTTGCTGTCTTGATCGCCCTTCATTATTTTCCCTCTGGTTTTCCTCTTTCATCTGCACGGACAAAGCGACGGTGTCCTGGCCATACCGATTTTCAAGTTGTTCCCGAAGAGAGGACAGATTCGGCGAAAGCAACCGATTGGCATCTTCCGAGCCTGTAACAAAGGTTATATGCAAACGCCCTTCATCCCTCACCAATCGTATCTCTGTATCGAGCAGAACATCCGAGCTCAGCACTATGCGAACCTCCTGTTTGTGAGAAGATCCGGGAACCTCCACAAGTATACGCTCCACCACCTTCCTGACAGCTTCCGAAACGGCGGCGCTATCTTGTCGTGGTTCAGAAGCGGCAACGGAACTTGAAGATAACAACATAGGTGAATAAAGACTCATCTGCTGAATAGCCTCCCCTACGACATCCTGTAGATTTTCTTCCTGCTTGGGAACGGGTGATTTACTAGCGGTATCCTCCGGCGGAAAAGGTTCGGTAAAAAGACCTTTGTCAACCATCTCAACAGAAGAAGTCTTTTCGCCATTTAAAGGATTATCCCTGCCGTTTCCATACAGCAAAGAAAAATGTTTTCCCTCGGATACACTCTCTTTACCTTGCTTTCCTTCTTCAGACAGTTCTGATGCTCTATCGTCCGATGGGAGGGACTCAGAACTTTCCGGCTGGTCAGGGGATGACTCAAGAAGCGAAGAGAATCCCTTCGCCGTCTCTTCAAGGTTTTCCCTCTGTTCCTTTGAAAGAAAGGTCGTTCCCAAATTCTCCATGTCCTTTTTAGCTTTTGTAGATAAATCTGTAGATAAAATTTTCATTTATAAATCCACCTTGCTGTTGGAGGAAAATTCCTCCAGCTCTTTGTCAGACATTGCTTCATCTTTCCTTTTTTCTTCAAGGCGCCAGACCTTACGGTGCTCTTCGATCTTTTGCCTGCCCTGAAGAGCCTCTCGGTAAGAATTTGTTGCTTCATCAAAAAGCCACTGAGCTTCCCGAAGTTGCTTTTTAGCCTCCTCCACCGCTCCCTCAAGGGCTATTTCCTTACCTCGAAGAAGAGCTATCTGTAGTCGAAGGTTTTCAATATCTTCTGATTTTACAATCCTATTTTGAATATTCTTGAAGAGCCGCTCTTCCTCAGGAGGCCTCCATTGCCTGTAATGCGCCAGCTCCTCTTCCCGCTCTAGAAGCAGCTTTCTTGCTTTATCCAGCTCCTGTCGGCGTATTAGTAATTCTCGTTCCGCCTTTTCTTCTCTCAACAAGCGAATTCGTAAAAGGTCCTCAAGAACATACTTCATTGCGATCACCCTGCGAGCTTGATAAGCCAATTTACGACTTCTTCAAAAGAGTTCTTTTCATTGGTTCCCTGTCTGAGGAATTTACGAATCTCTTCAATCTTTGCGATAGCTTCATCTGCAATGGGATCGGCGCCTTTCTTATATTCACCGATACGAACCAGAAGCTCCACCTCCTGGTATTTTGCAAGGAGTTCCCTGAGGCGGGACGCTGCCGCCTTGTGTTCTTTCGATACCACCGCTCCCATGACTCGGCTGGTGCTGGCAAGAACATCCACCGCGGGGTAATGGTTCGCCGCCGCCAAAGCCCGGCTTAAAATGATATGGCCATCCAGAATAGATCTCGTCTCATCGGCGATGGGCTCTGTCATATCATCCCCTTCCACCAGGACTGTATAAAGAGCTGTAATGGAGCCCTTATCGGAATAACCAGCCCGCTCCATCAACTTCGGAAGTGTTGCAAAAACGGAGGGAGGGAATCCCCGACGAGTGGGAGGCTCACCTGCGGCAAGACCGATTTCCCGCTGGGCTCTAGCGAAACGGGTCACCGAATCCATAAGAAGCAGGACTCTTTTGTTTTGATCCCTGAAATACTCAGCAATGGCCGTCGCCACATAAGCCGCCTTGAGTCTTTCCATAGAAGGACGGTCGGAGGTGGACACAACCACCACGGATTTTTCAAGCCCTTCAGGTCCCAGGTCTTTTTCTATAAACTCCCGAACCTCGCGACCCCGCTCTCCTATGAGAGCCAGTACCGTAACATCCACTTCCGCCCCCTTTGCAAGCATGGCAAGAAGGGTGCTCTTTCCACCGCCGGCTGCGGCGAAGATGCCCATCCGCTGTCCTATGCCGCATGTAATAAGGCCGTCCAGAGAGCGAATACCAAGGGGAAGGGGCTCGGAGATGATCTTCCTTGCAAGAGGATTGGGCGGGTCCGCATAGACAGGGTAAAATGTCTCAGGGTTCAGGGGACCTCGAGTGTCCATATCTATAGGACGACCGCTCCCATCAAGAACCCTTCCTAAAAGGGAAGGACCTACAGGAACCATCATAGCCCGTCCGGTAACAACCACTTCTGTGTGTGGCGATAGACCGTAAATGTCCCCAAGGGGCGTAAGAAGAGCCATTTGTTTTGCAAAGCCCACGACCTCTGCCTGCACCTCCTTTCCGGAACCAGGATCCCTCAGAAGGCAAATTTCACCTACCCTTACCTCAGGAACTACGGCCTTTATGATGGTTCCAACAATTTCAACAACGCGACCCTTCGTTTCAACGGTTTGCGTCTCCGCCAAAGCATTACGAAAAAGTGCCGATACATCTAGCATAACCTAACCTCCATAGTTACTCAGGTCATCTTTCGGACTGTTTTCATAAGGGCGTTGCGAAGGGCTTTGAGCTGGACTTCCACACTGGCGTCAACGATGCCCATCTCACTCTCCAGAATACAACTCTTCGGAGAAAGGCGAACATCTGGCACAACCTCAATAAATTCAACGGCAGGAAACTGCAGCATCAAACCATCCACCTCCGCCTTCACTACTTCCACATCCTGAGGCGAAACCTTTATCGCCACATGTTTCTGACTTCTCACAACAGCCATGGCATTTCGCACAATGCGAATTACAAGCTCCCTGTCGTTAAACTCGCCAATCACCCGCCTTACCGCATCAATTACAATATCGCAGAGCATCTCTTCAGAAGAAGCCAGGTAGTCCACGGTTTTTTGAACTGTTTCAAACATCTTTTCTGCAATCTTCTGTTTGCCCTCCAGAAGCCCCTCTTGATAACCTCTTTCCCGAAGGGCCTCCACCGTTTTATGTGCTTCGGAAATAATGTGTTCTGCTTCCTTCCTGGCGGAATTGATAAGCTCGGAAGCCTCAACGAATGTTAAGTATTCCTGAGCTTTCAGAACCTTTTTGTTCGGCGAAAGGATAACCGGAGATTTTTTTATTCCAAAAGGGAGAGCCATCTCGATCCTCCTTCAAGGTTTTTCACAACCCGCTTTACAATATTAAAGGCCTTTTCCTGAGGCAGTGGAAAAGGCGAAACACTACGGCCTACATCGGCAAGATCGGGAGGAAACCTTGTAAGGAGGCTCTCAAAAGATGTCGCTCCGGTCGGCTCCAGAACCCTTTTCCAGACGGAAAACCCCTGAAAAAAACACTCCCTTGGGAAATCGGATAAATCATGGGGAAGAGGAACTTCCACATCCAGAGAAGCGAAAAAAAAAAGCGCCTTTTTCAAGGCAAAGAGATACCACTTTTGATCAAGATGTTCCTTCAGTCTTCTAACTCGATCGCCTCTTACTTCCCTAGCAATTCCTCGAGAGCAGATCGCAATACCCGTTGCAAAAACCGCTTTCTCCAGAAAATCACCGTCCATCAAGAGAAGCCGTTTTTCCTGAAGGTCAAAATTCCCCAGATCCTGGCTTATACCCGGCGACATCATAAAAAAGCGATTCACAATCTTTTCATAATGAACGCTCTTTCGAGTCAACTGCTGTAAAAGGGAATTTTCTTCACCTAAAAACCTTTTCAGATGATCCGCATGGGTGGTTCTTAAAGGATAAAGGCAATAATCAATAATCATCTTCAGAATGGATGGGTTTGATTTTATAAGCCGTTTAAGATAAAGCATATTATTCCCCCTCAAGAACCGGAAGGAGAATCAGGTTTGGAGGCGAGGAAACCTTTTTTAGCGGCCACATAAAAGCATCCTCCTCCTATGGCAAAGCCGATCAAAAGCGTGGCTGCTCCTATAAGGAACAACATCCACAGTCTCGGCTCGGACAAAGCAGTGGAAGAAGGAGATGTACTATTGGTGGCGATCGGCGCCCTCGATTCTACAAGCACCACCGCCACCTTGTCATAGCTTAGACCTTCTATGCTGTGGGCAACGAAAGACTTGATACGGGGCACGAGAGAAGCCACATCCAGGTCTGGACGATGTTTTATAAAAACGGAGGCGGATGACGGAAGAGTCTTTTCGCTCAACGGATTGTTATCGGGAAGAACGATGTGGACTCTTGCGGAAACGACTCCATCAATGTTACTTATAGTTCCAGCCAGTTCCTGAGATAGCGCGTAAATGAAGCGCACCCTTTCTTCCATAGGAGAAGAAACCATGCCCTCTTTTTTAAATACTTCTCCCAGGGTTTTGAATTTTGGTCTTGGATAACCGTAATCCTGGAAGAGTTCGAGAGAGGAGGCTATTTTTTTCTCGTCCACCATAAGTGTAAATGTCTGCTCCTGTCCCGGAACTTTTTCGCAGGGTATGTTATGGGTTAAAAGAAGAGCCATCATCGCATTGGCTTCGTCTTCCTGGAGATTGGTGTAAAGCTCGACCTTACACCCGGAAAGCAGACACACAAGAAAGGCGCAACCCAAGGCTGCAATCAGCAACCGGCCTTTTGCCATCACATCTTTTACTTTCATCCTAACCCTGATTCTTTAGAAGGGTTGATACCCCTTCGTTACCCTTCTCAACCACCTTTGTGGTAACCTCAAGTTCAAGACTGGCTTGCTGAAGCTTCCACTGAAGCCCCAGAAGTTCCGCAGGAGATACATTCTTATTTTCCGTTGCTCCTTTGATGGCCTGATCTATATCTTTGACATACCCCTCAAAGGACTCTCTCTGTGCATCCAAAGACCGAAGAATCTTATCCCCGGGAGAAGTCGGTTCTGGTTGCTGAGGAGGGACATTCGCCACCTCCGGAGGCTTTTCTCCGGAAACACCCTGAGAAAGGGAAGCTTCAAATTTCTCTACATCTCCATCCTTCGGAGTGGAAAGACTTTTCGCTGATGACCCCTTTCCAGCCCCCTCGATGCCCTGTTCTATAATTTTCTTTGTTTGAACGGATTCTATCATTTTTATTCGCCTTTTTTGAATGCCTTCAAATTTTTAATACTACATCTCCCTTAAAAGATTCTCGGCGAATCGAACGGCCGTTTCGTTTTTTCCTGCAGAAGCCAAATCTTTAGCTATTTTTTCGCTCTCATGGTTCCTGCCTGCAAGCTTCAAAGCAAGAGCTAAATAAGCTTTCAAAACTTCACTTTCCGGATGAAGGGAAAGAGCTTCATCTTTCAAAAGTTTCACCGCTTCTTCCTGGCCTCCCGCCATCATCCACATCAGAGCAAGACCTACGAAAGGCTCCTCCGCCTGAGGTCTCATAATCCTTAAACCCCTGAAAATCTTTTCGGCCTCATCCTTCCAGTGGTACCCGCCGGCCATAATGCCGAGTTCCATCAATATCTTCACAAGTCGGTTTTCAAATTCCATGAATATGCTCCCCTTTAAGGAACGAGATTTACTTAAAGCTTTACGAATTACCGGGATGAAAGATAGACCATGTTTTTTTCACAACATCTATTGCTCCCGAAAGAGCCTCTTCCACCTGCTGGAATCGTTTGAATTCATCCACGGAGAGACCTTGATCCATGTGTTTTTTCACTCTTGCACGCCATTCTTCCAGATAGTTTTCCAGTTCCTGCCTTAAAACACCTTTGCCATCTTCCAGAAGTTGCTTTTCCAGCTCTAAAAAAAACATTCCCTCCGGCTGTTCCATCGCTATCCTCCTTAGCGAATATTCTGCACCACCTCTTTGGTCATCTCTTTCAGTGTATTCATCATGTTCGTAGAGAGGTTCGTCGCCATGGTCCACTTCTGAGTCAACATCTGAAGCTTTAACATATCCGCGCTGTCGTTGGGATCCATCTTGTCCATGTGAGTCTGCAAATCAGATTCGGCCTGACCTACAAAGTTCGCCATTTTGCTGTAAAGGCTGTCTAGTGAAATACTCATGTTTTTACTCCTTCTCTCTATATAGTTTATGACAAACCTACAATTCCAGCCCTGCCACTTTTTTGCAGCCTCCTATGTTGGCATCTGGCTAAAATGTTTGCAGAACCAAAGTCCTTACCAGCTATATTTAACGACAATGTTCGGCTGCACAGGTATAACCTTATTGCTTCCATCGCTATAGCGTAAAATCACCTTATCCTCTTTGATCTCCTCAACGGTGTAGCCATTATCAACTTCCTCCCCTTCAACTATCCGCCTGCCGGAGGAAGTTACAATAAAATTACTTGAACCTATCGCCACTGTCTCTATGCTAAGGGCAGGAGGCGCCGGCGTTATTGGGATTTCCACATGAGCTTTATCCTTGAGGAAACCAGCACCGTAGCGATTTACAAAATCCTTAATGAGATTGCGGTATTCATTTTCCATTTTTTTAGGAAACGAACCGCTAACCAAAATTTGATCCTTTTCCCTGGTTATTTCCAATCCTTCAAAAAGTTTATTTCGCAAAATCTGAGCCAGATACTGTTCCATCTCATCAATGGTGTGGATGTCCCACTGGATAGACAGAAAATTCATAAAAGAAATTTCACTTTGCACCCGTTGACGAACCTTATCTACATCTTTGGAACTGGAAAGGATACAACCTATATGGACGGTTCCATCTTCCTTTGCTTCGATGGAGCTTTCACCGATCGTCCTGTAGGTGAGAACACTTTTTATTATATCCTCCACCTCCTTCAGAGTCATCACCTGAAATTGAAAAGGATACGGCTTCTGTGTCAGGATTTGCCTAAGCTGTAGCTTTTTTTCATCGGAGGAGACCAGACCTTCCAGTTTAAACAGACCAGCAGATTTGGATGTCACATGTATAAAAGGATAGCCCTGAGAGGAAAGGAAGGCTTGTATTTCTTCCGCCGTGGGGCTAACCACCGGAGGCAGATTTCTTTCTTTCTCTTTTCTGCTCTTATACGACATAAAGAGAATGCTCGAAAAGATTAGAGCCATTATCAGTCCAAGGGTTCCGACCACCAGTGTCCATCTTCCAACCAGCGACATCCTGCCTTTGTTCTTCGGCAACTCGACTTTCGTTTTTTCTTCTCGCTTCTCTTCATCTTCTCCAGGCGAGGCAGAGGTATTTTCGGATGCTTCGGAAGATGGTTTTTCATCGCTCCACAGTGCGGGAAGAGCAATATCTTCTATGGAGTCCCACTCGCGAAAGAAGTAGGCAACGGTCATACCGAAACGAACGATGGTGCGGGGTGATACAGAAACGGTCTCTCCTTTTGTAAATTGTTGCGTTCCGTTCCGCACATTCCCTTCCAAGGCCGTCATTAAAAGGACGTCTTCCTTTATCTCCAGGCGACAATGGCTGGGAGCGATGTCCGCATCGCTCAAAATGATGTCACAGGAGTCATCCCTTCCAAGGATGTAAGTTCCGTCTTCCAGGAGAAGCTCGGAACCGATGTGTGACCCACTAAGTATTTTCATCATAAAAGGCATCTGTTTACCTCAAAGAACCGTTAAACTTCATTGCCATGATGGTAATATCGTCAGACTGGGGGGTATTACCGGAAAAATCCTTTATGTTTTTAAGCAGTTCTTCCACTATCAACTTTGGTGAAGCCTCTTGCAATCTCTCAAGGACAGACTCCAGCCGACGCGTGGAAAATAATTCTCCCTCGGCATTAAGGGCTTCTGTCACTCCATCAGTGTACAATGTAATTACATCGCCGGGGCTCAACTCAATCGTTTCTTCCCGGTACCGAAAACCTTCACGCACACCAAGTGCCAAGCCTTTAGTCAAGGGAATCTGCCGGGGCTTTTTATCATGGCGACCGGTCAAATAGGGAGGGTTATGGCCGCCGTTTGCGTATGTGAAAACACCCGTTCTGGTATCAAGCATACCCAAAAAAATGGTTACAAATAGAAGTGAAGGATTGTCCCCGCTGAGATCTCGATTCACCGCTTCAAGAACCGAGCCCGGCGAAGCCGCTCCATTAGCTTTTGCCTTAATGAGTGTTCTTGTAACCGCCATAAAGAGAGAAGCAGGAATCCCTTTACCAGAGACATCCCCCACCGTTACCCAAAAGCGGTCTTGTTCTGTAAAGAAGAAGTCGTAAAAATCTCCACCTACTTCCCGAGCTGGCTGAAGAACTGAATAAATGTCAAACTCTTCCCTGTCCGGAAATGGTGGGAAGACCTTTGGAAGGATTCCCATCTGAATCTCTCTTGCAATTGTAAGCTCGCTTTCAATACGTTCCTTTTCTGCAATGGTTCTGGAAAGCTCTCGAATGTAACCTTTCAGAGATTCTCTCATGGAAGAAAAAGAAGAAGCAAGAAGAGCGACCTCGTTTCCTGAAGGTACAACGGGAAGAGGCGTCTCCAAATTGCCCTTGGCAATCTCATCCGTTGCTTTACAAAGGGCGGTAAGAGGCCGGGTTATGGAGTTACCTATCGAAACTACGATAATGCAGAGGATAACGACCCCTGAAAGCCCGATTAATCCTACTATCCAGTTGAGTTTTGTTATATCCTCAAGAAGTTCGTCTTTCGGGAAAATAACACCCAGGGACCAGCCTGAGGAAGGAAGAGGCATAAAAACGAGCCAAGACTGCCTGTTATTCTCCCAATCCGTCAGGGCTTCATAACCGTTCTCTCCCCGAATCATCCGCCGGCCGATCTCTCGGAGCGTATCGTCCCCTCTCGCCTCGGCAACAGTGAATATAGTCTCGTTCATTATCAAGCGATCGTTGGGATGCATGACGAAGGTGCCATTTTGGCTTATGATAAAGGCATAGCCACTTTTACCGAGTTTTATAGAGGCCACAATATCCTGGAGATTCTTCAGAGAAACATCTGCCGTAACCACCCCTGTAAAGACTTTATCTCCTTTTGATGTGGAAAATAGAGGAACGGAGTAAGTCGTCATGAGGCACTCCCCACCACCCACATCAAAATACGGCTCAGACCAGTCGGGTTTCTTAAGTTCCTTGGCTATAAGGTACCAATCCGACAAGGTGTAATCGTAGTTCAGGTAGCGAAAGATAAGCCTCTGACTGCCCCGATACCAGTAAGGAGCGAACAACATCGTCTCTTCACCGCCATTAAAGCCACTATTGGAAAAAGGCTCCAGAGCCATAGTGCTTCCGTATATCTCCGGATTGCTCTCCAGCATATACCGTATAATATCCTGGCCGGATTCAAGGTTTTTCGGCGTGGTTTCTATATAATGAGCGGTAGTAGCGCTCACCTTTTCTATGGCATGTAAAAACACCTCGATCTGATTGACCGTGGACATGGCAAGATGGACGGCGTCCTTTCTTATAAGCCCTTCAATGATGCTTCTGCTAAAAGAATAGTAGCATAGAAAAATCGCAACAAACAGCAACCCCACCGTGGATAGTATCGAAGCAATCAGAATGAATCGGAGACCTCTAGGGGGTGTTTGCATTATGCTCCTCCCTTCTTCCCTTGTAGAAGCTTTCGCAGGGAATGCTAGACGATGATATTATTCCCAGCTCCTTCATTATATCCACGATCGTCTCATAATCCTTAATTTTCAGAACGCCCGGCTCGGCATTGTCCGGCAGTATGATCTTTTTCATCTTTTCAAGCATCCACCTCTGATGAACCCGACTGGCCGGGATATGGGCTTGATGGAGTTTTTCCATTATAACATCCAGAGTCTCCTCCGGGTTTGAAAAAGCATATTGCCATCCCTCCAAAGAAGCGGTAGCAAAGGCTTTCCACATCTCCGGTTTTTTAGTTTCAATGGTGGTTATGTTACTTGATTTTCTCGCCACAAGCATCAGAGCCGATTGCTGTACAATCTGAGCTATGTTAACAATCCTCACTGCCTGGTCTCGGAGCTGGATACCTCGCGTGAGCCAGAGGGAAGATAAATCTACACGGCCGTTGGAGAGGTATTCGTCAGAGGGTTTGTCGGGGCCTCCTTGTATAATCGTGACATGAAGGCCGTATTTTCCGTAAATGTATTTATGGTGCGCCATGTAATATCCTGCAAACTGAGCCTGAGGAACCCACTGGGGCAGGAAGGTTATCATCTCCCGGCAGTGAGACCCGACAGGGAAAAGCACTCCCAGAAAAAACATACCGAATGGAAAAAACCACCTCGGAAACATGGAAACTATGCCTCTTTGTGTATAATCATCGTGAGGATATTTTCGTCTTCCTCTCGACGATACCTGACATCATCGGCAATTTTTTTTATTAGAAAAATTCCGAGCCCTCCAATAGGTCTCTCGGCTAAATCCGCCGTTAGATCAGGATTAGCCGCATCCACAGGATTGAAAGGACGGCCTCTATCTCTCAGCTCAAGCACAATGGATTCATCTTCTTCCCAACAGCGGATTTCCACAGGACCTGGTTCTCCATCGCTGTAGGCGTGGTTCATCACATTGAGTATGGCTTCCTCCATGATTAAAACAATTTTCTGAGTCTTTTTGGATGAGAAGGCTAAACTTTTTGCAAAACCTTCGACGATATCAAGGAAACTTAGAAGGTGTGATGCCTCCGCTGGAAGAACCAGTCTAACCATTTAATGGTTACCTCGCTCATTGTAAAAATCTTGTTCGAGCTTAAGGCTTATACGCAAGATTTAGCTAGACTTGCCAGTCGAGGCAGTTTACAATAGAAATGATTTTATGTTTGTATGCGTATTTACCTTACCACCCACCATACATAACATAAATATCTGCAAGAGTAAATTGTTAATCACGCACAGGCAAGATTAAATTGTTAATTCGTACACTCACAGGGTTGTTATCCCGATGACAGAAAAACATATTCCGACAAAACTTTTTAAGGAGTTAATACGTATTGCCAAGGATATTTCCATGGGAAAACACCCGGATCCCAAACCGCTGTTTGAGCTTACGAAGGAAGGTGTGTATCCTTCCCCCATTACAGAGCTCGCCGAGTCTTTCGGTATAATGATGGTAAAAATTGAAACCAGAGAGTTCAAGTTGCGCCAGATCATCGAGCGGCTCAAGACTGCCAACCAGGAACTCAGAAAAACACAGGAACTCCTTAAAGAACAAAACCGATTCCTCGAGAAGGACTTAAGAGAGCGTTTCGCAAACAATATTATCGGATCCAGCGATGCTATCCAAAAGGTCATAGGATCTATCGAAAAGGTGGCCGATACGCATCTTAATGTCCTTATCGAGGGCGAGACCGGAACGGGGAAAGAGCTCGTTGCAAAGGCCATCCATTACGACAGTTCCCGGGCGGAGTTTCCCTTTGTCGCTCTTAATTGCGCAGCACTTCCAGAATCACTTCTTGAAAGTGAGCTTTTCGGTATAGAAAAGGGCGTCGCCACTGGTGTTAGTTGCCGAACGGGTAGAATTGAACAGGCGAATCGAGGCACTCTCTTCCTCGATGAAATAGCCGATATGCCCCTTGCCAGCCAGGCAAAATTCCTGCGGGTTCTTGAACAGCGGGAATTCGAACGCATCGGCGGTCGTCAGCCCATCAAGGTAGATTTGAGAGTGCTGTCGGCCAGCAACAAAAATCTGGAGGAAGAGGTAGCCAACGGTCGTTTCCGAGCGGATCTTTACTACAGGATTAACGTGGTAAAGATTTTCATCCCACCCCTAAGAGAGAGAAAGGAAGACATTTATCTGCTTATAAACCACTTTACCAACATATCCTCCCTGGTCATGAAGAAGCAAAATGTTTCCTTTTCAGAGGAGGCTATGAAGCTTCTTTTAAACTACGACTGGCCCGGCAATATTCGGGAACTGAAAAACGAAATAGAACGATGTGTCGCTCTTGCCTCGTCATCCACGATTGATGTCAAAGACCTGAGTGATAAAATCAAAAAAGGTTCGGCTCCCATCAATCCTCCAGAAAAAGCCGTGCTCGATGTAACGGTCAATCTTGAAAAACTCGAGCAGGAGGCTCTAAGGAAAGCTCTGTCCGACGCCGGAGGCAATAAGTCGGAGGCCGCCAGGAAGCTGGGCATCAGCCGGGAAGGTCTTCGAAAAAAACTTATCCGCTACAACATGGCTTCCCAGTGAGACAAGAATGGCTCGTTTTTTGCTTCACAGGACGGGACACAGAAGAGATTGACTCCATAATTAGAAAGGAAACAGGGAAGATGGTTGATCGGTTAACAGGGGAAGGAATTTCTAGGACCGATGTGGGCATAAGGGAAACAACGGAAGGTTTGACCAAAGATGGTATTTGGGAAGGCGCAAGCGTTCAGGTGGTGGAAGATGCCCTTTCTCTCATTGCAGACGCTGCAGAAGAGCTTACCTTCGAAGCTTCAGAAACGGTGGAGAAAAAGGCGGAAGAGAGAAGAATCGAGAAGGAAAAACCGTCACCACTCATAGCCGGGATAAAAGATTGTTGCGAACTCGTCCCCGATCTGGACAAAGATAGACTTCAAGCGTGGATTAAGGCAATGCTTAAGAATCCGCCGAAATCCATGAAAGAGCTCCAGGAATCTCTCAAGGGACTTTCTAAAGAGGTCTCTCATCAGTATCTCGCTCTCTCCCTTCTTGCAGAATTTTCCTCGGAAGATCCCGCCCTAAAGGAGCTGGCGGAAGAAGCAAAAAAACAGCTTGAGGATACAGATGGAGAATCCATAAGAGCCGCCATCAACACCAGCGCGGTAGTTCAGGAATATGCCAACGCAGGTCTGGATACGACGGAAAATCTTAGAGATTTTTATCGAGAGACTGTCCTCCACTACGAAGGCGCATCCGAAACCTTTAAGGCCGTGCTGGATCGCTTCCCCGGAGAGTCTCTCCTGAAGGCTGCGGAGTATCTAATCCGAGCGGCAGGAAACGATCTTCATAGACAGGGCTCCAGCATAGATAAGGAAGAGCTTAGAATGATTCTAAACGATTTATATTACCTGGAAACCCTCGGTCACCTTTACCGAAGTTTTGAAGTGCTCACCAAGAGGATTCAGGAAGGATTCAATGTGGTGCCTCTTCTGGGGACTAAAGAGCTTCTCGGTGAGTTTCTCTCCCTCAAAGACGCCAAATGGCTCGGTGAATCCAACATTCTTGAACTCCTGCGGCATATGGGGATTGAGGAAAGTTCCGCCCGAATTTACTTTCTTCAGGGCTTTATTGATGTAGTAAGGGCCGCTCCGCTAAAAATTTTTTCCGGTGACGACGAAAGGAATACTCTTATTTCGAAAATACAAGAATCTCTGGATAGATGTATAGAGGAGGAAATATGACCTGGGTTAGAGAATCGGTGAAGGCTCTGGGAAAGCATCTGGGCATAGAACATCTGCAAATGGATGACAAAGGCATTTGCCTTCTTCGGAAGGGAAGCGACACCTTTATAGGCATTGAAGATAGAAAAGATACGGTTCTTCTTTACATGTCCAGAGAAATGAGCTTTCTCGATCAAGAAGCAATGGAAAAGGCTCTTCAGTCCACTTTTTACCGGTCCCTGGGTAACCATGAAGCAGGAGTATGTTTTACAAAGGAACATCACCTTACCTTTTTCTCGCACCTTCCAAGGTCTTCCGTTACCTTCCCCCGTCTGATTGAAGCTTTAAGCTTTCTCAGGAAGCTACTCGTAACATCCACAGAAAGGAGATAGAGATTGCAGATTAAAGTATCGCAACAAAAGGATATTTTTATTGCGGCCTTTTCGGGAAGACTTGATGCGATCACTGCTTCGGAATGTGAAAAAACCGTTGATGAAATCATCGGCGGTGGAGCTTCGCTTTTAGTCATTGATCTCGGTGAAACCGATTATGTAAGCAGTGCCGGTCTCCGAGTGATTCTAAAAGCGGCCAAAGGGCTCTACGGTTCAGGAAAACTCGCCCTGGCAAGACCTCAAGAATCAGTTAGAGAGGTTCTGGAAATGACGGGATTCGGTGAAATAGTGCCGATCTATGATTCTCTGGAGGCTGCCGTCACCAACCTTGCAACACCTCTTTAAGGAGGGTATTGTATGAAAATAAGCCCTTTAGAACAGAGTATCGAGGATATTCAATGGCACAGCGAGACAACGGTGGAGCTTTCCGAAAGCCCCTCTCTTATACCCGGCGATGTCTCTCAGGAGCACTTTCTAGACGAGATCCTAGATATTCCGACCATCAACAGTCGCATCTTGGACTCATTATCCCCCAACATAGTGAATCGCCACATACTTCAGCCTTCCGTCTTTGCATCCTTTGCCAGAAGCCTTGCAGAAAAGCTTAGAAGTAAAGGTGGAGAGGCGGAAACACCTCGTTTGAAAAGAATATTCCTCATGGCTTCTGAAGTATTGGAGGAACAACGACAGAATATGGATATTCTTAACGCCTATCGGTCATTACTTTTAAAAGGATAGACATTGTAAACATGGTTGATGCCCTAAACGATGAAGAAATAGAATATTTAAAGCTTGTTGCTTTTGTGTTCTTGAGACACGGCAAATGGGAGAAGGCTCGGGTTCTTTACGATCTTCTGTGGGAAATAGCTCCGGAAGACCTTCAGGTGCTGAAAGGGCTAGGTCTGGCCTGTCTGGAAACGGGAAGATTAACACAGGCTCTTGAGTATGTGAACCGATGGATAGAGCAAAGCGGGTTGAAAGAAGAAATAAAAGAGGCAAAGATATTGAGGGCTAGAATCCTCTGGCACATAAAAAAAGCGGAAGAAGCCGGAGCGGATATGGATCCGGAAAGGAACAAAAGATTATGAAGCTAGATCCCACCATATTTCAAAAATCGGCGTTCCAAATTACCCGCTTTGCGGATCTGGCTTTAGCCATTCTTGTCATTGCCATCATTGCTCTTATGATTCTTCCCATTCCTCCCTTTCTTCTGGATACACTCCTTGCCATCAATTTATGTATTTCCGCGGCTCTTCTCCTCGTGGCCATGTATATTCCTTCCGCCCTTCATCTCTCAACATTCCCTTCTCTTCTTCTCTTTACCACCCTTTACCGCCTCGCTTTAAACATCACCACCACCCGCCTAATTTTAATTAAAGCTCATGCAGGCCAGATCATCTACACCTTCGGTCATTTTGTAGTGGCTGGAAACTATGTCGTTGGAGCCGTTATCTTTCTTATCATCACCATTGTGCAGTTTTTGGTAATCACCAAGGGAGCAGAAAGGGTGTCGGAAGTAGCAGCCCGTTTCACATTGGATGCAATGCCCGGAAAACAGATGAGCATTGATTCGGATATGAGGGCGGGACTCATAGATCTGGATGAAGCAAGACGACGGAGAAGGGTTTTGGAGAAAGAAAGCCAGCTCTTCGGCGCCATGGACGGAGCGATGAAATTCGTAAAGGGTGACGCCGTCGCAGGACTTATAATTACGGCCATAAATATCATAGGCGGACTCATTATAGGCGTTCTTCAAAAAGGTATGCCCCTTGTGAAGGCCGTTCAGACTTATTCCATTCTCACAATCGGCGATGGTCTTGTGAGTCAGATCCCAGCCCTTCTTATCTCCATCACTTCAGGGGTGGTGGTAACGCGAGTCTCTTCCGATGAAGAACAGGCCAACCTTGGAAGAGATATAGGTCAGCAAATGCTTTCTCAGCCCAAAGCCCTTCTCATTGCAGGAGGTATGCTTTTGGGATTCGCCCTTATCCCCGGTTTTCCCAAAATTCAATTCCTTTTACTTGGATTGGCTGTAGGAAGCATAGGCTACGGTCTTTTTGCGTCATCCAAAAAAAAGGTTGATAAAGAGCCTACCTTTGAAGCTCAGGTCATGAGGGCTAAAAAGAAGCAGCGGGCTCCAGGGGTTTATGGGGGCGAAGAATTTTCCATCACAGTTCCACTTCTTATAGACATTGATTCATCCACCGAGGATTTCCTCGACCCCAACGAATTCAACGGGGAGCTTGCCCGCATCAGGGTGGCTCTCTATCACGATCTCGGAGTCCCCTTTCCCGGCGTTCATCTTCGCTTTAACGAAAATCTTTCCAATGGAACCTATGTAATCCTTCTTCAGGAAATCCCGGTAGGTTCCGGCAAAATACGACAAGATAATCTCCTGTTTCAGGAAAAAACCGATATCCTTGAAAACCTTTCCATCCCTTACGAAAAAGAAGAGAGGTTCTTGCCCAACACCGATACCGTTTGGGTCCCTGGCCACTATAGAGAGATGCTCACAAAGAGCGGCTTTCCTTTTATGGAAGGATCCAAAATCATCAGCTTCCACCTTGCTCTGATTCTCAAGAAGTATGCAGGGGAATTTATCGGTCTTCAAGAAACAAAGACTCTGCTTGACAAAATGGAAAAAAGCTTTCCAGAACTTGTGAAAGAGGTCTCCCGGGTTCTTCCCCTTCAGAAGATGAGTGAAATATTTAAAAGACTCGTGCAAGAACAGATTTCCATACGAGACCTCAGAACCATCCTGGAAGCTATTATTGAGTGGGGGACTAAGGAGAAGGATGTGGTCCTCCTTGCGGAATATGTTAGAAGCAGTCTCCGCCGCCAGATCAGCTACAAATACAGCGGCGGGAAGAATTTATTGGCCGTTTATCTTTTGGATCCCCAGATAGAAGAAACAATCCGACAGGCTATACGCCAAACCTCAGGGGGAAGCTATCTAGCCCTTGACCCGTCCAAAGCCAAAGCCATCGGACAGAGCATTAAAAATGAGGTAGGAACAATTACGGCAAAGACTATGCGCCCTGTTCTGCTAACCTCCATGGATGTAAGACGCTATGTAAGAAAGCTTATTGAAACAGAGCTAGAGGAGCTTCCCGTTATTTCCTATCAAGAGCTTACTCCTGATATTTCCCTCCAGCCCTTGGGAAGGATCCGCATAGCCTAATAAGTTGGCGACACCTTAAAAGGCGCTACCCAACAAGTTGGCACTATACCAACAAGGTAGAACCTGGCAATTAGCATAGCAGGCTGAAAAAACGGCGGATCCAGACTATCTGCCATGCTGGCATAGACCTTGCTCATAGGTTTTTTTGAAAAGTCTTTCAAAAGGGAGGTGAGACTAGACTATGGATGTACGGCAGACCATGGAACTTATAGCCGAACATTTTCATGTAGATGGGTTTGGTGAATCCGAGGAAGGCCTGAAACAATTGGTTTTTGATGATGAACTGGTGGTTGTTTTTAACGATAAAGCGAGAAGAGACGGTATATGGCTGGAGGTCGAGATCGGCTCACTTCCTGATGAAGACAGAGAGGGGGTTTTGAAGCTTATCCTAACGAGAAATGTTGTGGCGGCTCACAAAGACATTCCTTGCTGTGCCCTTCGGGGAGATGGGATAATACTCCAGAAATTCCTGAATGTGGAAACCATTATGTCACACCAAATCGGTGAAACAGTGGAAGCATTTGTAAACCATGCAGAAACCTGGAAAAAACTCATAAACAGAAGGCTCTTCAAACCTTATGGAGACAAAACTGATGTGCGGGAACTCTTTAATAGTCTGATAAGGCCGTGAGAAGTAAGGCCAAATTAAAGAAAGGAGGAAGTATCAATGGACGATGCTGTTAAGAAGTCTCTGGAACTTGAGGAACAATGGAAGGACATTAAGGAAAGTTTTGAAAGAGGTTTAAAGGAAAAGGAAGAAATGCTTGCTGAAATGGGTATCACCGAGGAGAAACTGGAAAACTTCGATAAAAAGTTGGGTCCCGAAGAGAAGTCCTATCTTGAGAAGCTCAAAACTCAGATGGGAGAATCTCTGGATCAGGGGGGTACGGTGGAAAACTCACCGACCAAGTCATCCCCCCGGGTGAAAGGGATAAGGGTTTAATTCAAAAAGGGAAAATTTATGCAAAAAAGAAGGAAATAACATGGGAAGTAATACAGGTTCTGTAGGTGCCTCGGGATCTATCAATATTACTGGTTTATCTACGGCTGATTTAAAGTCTATGCCTGTGGATGTTATGGCCTTTTATCTCGCCATCATCCAGACAAACGAGCTGGACAAACAGATATCAGGTGCCCTTGAAACCATCAGGACAAAACAAGCAGATCTTGCAGAAGCCAGGAAATACCTTGATCTCATGAAAACAATCAAGGAAAACAAAAGCCCCTCTGGACATGAACAAGATATAGGGGAAATGGAAAAATGGCTACGAGATCGTGGGATTGCATATAAATTTCCGCAAGGTAACGCCGATGCAATCAGTAATCAATGGGAGACAAACATCTCATACCTAAACTCATACATTCAAAATTCAAACAGTGCTATTGAACTTGACATGCTCAACATTCAAAGCCTTATGAACAAGAGAAATCAGGCTCTCGAAATGTCATCCACTATCATGAAAAAATCTGCTGAATCCAAAGAAGCCATTATCCGCAACATTTAGTTTTAGACAACAGAAGTTAAAGAAACTTAGTGTTTTCAATGAGAAGTCTCTGGCAATTCAGGAACAGTGAAAGGAACTTAAGGAAAGATCTAAGTTAAGGAGAAATGAATAAGGATTTAATTCAAAACAGCAAAATTCAGCAAATAAAAGGAGGAAACAGTATGGGAAGTAATACAGGATCTGTAGGTGCCTCGGGAACTATCAATATTACTAATTTATCTCTGGCTGATTTAAAGTCTATGCCTGTGGATGTTATGGCCTTTTATCTTGCCATCATCCAGACAAACGAGCTGGACAAACAGATATCAGGTGCCCTTGAAGCCATCAGGAACAAACAAACAGATCTTGCAGAAGCCAGGAAAGTCCTTGACAAGATGAAAGAACTTCAAGGACAAAACTCAACAGCTGATATACCTTCAGAGATGGCACAATGGCTAAGAGATCGTGGTATTGCATATGCAATACCGTCTAGTGGAGATAAGGACCAGATTAAGAACCAATGGGAGACAAACATCTCATACCTAAACTCATACATTCAAAATTCAAACAGTGCCATTGAACTTGACATGCTCAACATCCAAAGCCTTATGAACAAGAGAAATCAAGCTCTCGAAATGTCATCCACTATCATGAAAAAGTCTTCTGAATCCAAAGAGGCCATTATCCGCAACATTTAGGGTTAAACGACAGAAGTGAGAGAAACTAGATTTTTTCAACAAAAGGAGGCAAGCACAATGGTTGAAATGATACCGGTTAAGGATTTGAGTGAACAACAGATTCAAGATATCGTAGCCAGCGTATTAAAGGGAGAGACAACCCTTCAGGAAGTTAAAGGCTTTTCCGATCAGCAAATGGAAGCCATTTATTCCCTCGCCTTCAATCTTTATCAAAACGGCAAGTATAAAGACGCTATAGAAGTCTTTACCTGGCTCGGCATTATGAATCCTTTCGTGAGTAAATACTGGATGGGTTTAGGAGCATCCCTTCAGATGGCAAAAGACTTCAGCAACGCTCTGAATGCCTATGCTGTGGCCGCCATAACATCAAAGCCGGAGGACCCCATCCCTCATCTTCATGCGGGGGAATGCTATCTAGGCCTCGGAAACAAAACGGAGGCTCTTAAAGCCTTCAAGATGGCTTCAGATTACAGCCAAAACAAGCCTCAATACGAGAAAGTTTTTGCCAAGGCTCAGGTCTTCAAGGAGCTCATAGAACTGAAGGCAAAAGAAGAAGAATAATAACCCCCTTAAGGACCTAGGGTATTTAAAACCGAAAGGGGAAATGCTAAAAATGGAGAAACGAAATGGGTGATTTTACAGTTAGATTCCGGGATAGCTCCATCCATCAAGCAAATTTACAGGATATAGGTGAAACGGAAAGCTCCGGCAATGTTCAGGGGCTGACCATTACAGAAGGTGGTGATATTCTTGTTAAATCGGGCGATGACAAAACCACATTATCGAAGCCTGAACTGGATGCCCCGCTGACGGATGCTCCCGACTACGAGGGCACCCATGAAAAGATGGCAAGCCAGATGGACACGCTTTTCCAACTCATGGCTCTTTTAATGCAAACCTTAAAAGAGATGCGGGGGGCCAATCGTGCAAGCCGGGAGGCCGAACACCAGGCTCAGATGAATGAAATGCTGGAAGCGGCGGAAAAGATTAAAGAGGCTGGCATGAAGGCCCTGGTAGGCGCCATCGTGGGCTTTGCGGTGGCAGTCGTGGCAAGCGTTGTTTCTGTTTTGGCGGCTGTAAAGTCCGCCAAGATGGAGATTAATAAAATGAATGCCCAGGGGAAAGTAACACAAACCCAGGGTAGCCTTCAGGAAGCTGAAAGTAAGCTTGCAGAAAGCCAAAAGAGCTTTAAGGCAGCTTCCCAGAGCAGCACCAGTTCCTCCGATGCAGCGAGTGCGACAGATGCGGCAAGAGCGGCAAAAGCAACGGAAGCAGCAAAGGCGACGAAAATTCAACAAAGCATGCTAGAAGTAGAAAAGGCTGAAAAAGCTCTCGAGCAAAGCAAGGAGGTTCATCAGGCCGCCACAGAAGCCATGAAGAAAGCTATAAAGTCATCGGCGGCATGGAGCGCCACATCCTCAGCAAGCACTCAAATGATAGGGTCGGCCAGCCAGTTGGCGAGTGGAATCTTTCAGTATGGTCAAGCGGAGTCCCAGGAGCAGCAAAAAATCCATGAGGCTCAGGCGGAAGACCATCAGTTCCAGGCCGAAAAGGAGGGAGAACAGGTGCAGGCCCTCCAGGAGCTCATCAGTAGTGTTCTAGATAAACTAAAAGCAATAATGGAACTTCAACAGCAGGCTATGGACCATGCGTCCAGAGTATAAGCCGTCACAAAGGAAAATACCATGGAAAAACCGGCTAACAGCTACATTATTGAAGAGTTTGTCAAGGGAATCGGCCTCACAAAGGCCAGCCAGGATTACTACGGAAGTGAGAGTTTCATTGTGGATGATATGCTTGTTGTGATTGAGGACAATCCCGAGGAGGAATGTATCGATTGCTTTGCCTTTGCGGGTGAGATAACGAACCCCAGTGAAAAGCTGCTAGAAACGCTTTTAGAGGCAAACTTTCTGTTCAGGCAAACCGGGGGAGCCACCATCGGGTTCAATAAAAACACAAGGATGGTGCTCCTTTTCTATCGAATCCATGCAATCAACCTCAGCAGTTCCAAATTCTTTGAACTCATGGAGTACTTTATAAATATTTCCCATCACTGGAAGCTTCGCATCGAGGAAATAACAACGGAAACGACACCCAAAACTCCCATGCCTTATGACCATAGCTTACGGGTATGAAAGAAGCGTAAACACAGGTTAAGAGGAGACATAATATGCTGAGAATCGGTGACTTTAGCAGCGCCGCTCTAACAGGCGGGTATGTACGCCTTGGGAAATCAGCTTCCGGAGAGCTTGTAACCTACGGAAAAAGTATATTTGGAAAGATTGCGGCCTGGGTGAAAGCTAAACTTCATCCTGGTACGGCTATGGAGGCAAACCGGCAGGTCATGCAGTCCTTTGTAAAAGCTCTCAAAGACCGATACGGCGACGGATGTGTTTTGGGAAAAGTTGACCTCTCCGGCTCAAAGCCTCTTTCAGCCAGAACCATTCGGCGGATCATAGATCTCAACGAAAAGCAGGAAGCGACTATCAGGCAATTCAACAAGGCCACAGCCTGCTATGTTGCCGAGGGCAACTTTTATAACTATGTAGATATAATCAGACTCGAAATGAATATTCCATTACCGACGGAAGTTCTCGCCAATCTTGATCATACCAATTTATCCATGCACATCATGAACAAGATAAAGCATATGCAGGGAAATCCACCTAAAGTAATTACGAAAAAAGAGGCGGAAGCGGTAGCCAAAGAGGAAATAAGAAAGTTCCTCACTGCTAAAAATAATATTTTCATATACATAGACAGCAATCAGAATCTCAGTGAAGAGGATAAGGCCATACTCAAAGAAATGGTCATTTCATTCGAAAACATTGCATCACCTGAACATCTCGATAGGCTCTGGAATATGAAAGAGCAGATCATCAATTTCATAAACCTCATAAAGAGCAACCCTCCTGCTTCAATAAGACATGTTACAACTGCATTAGAAGCCCTCGCCCAGGAAATCGCTATCAAGTTGACGGAGGCTGGAGAGTCACTTCGTGCAAAGGGGAAGCTGATTGAGGGCAGTGAGTTTAGAGATTTTAGAGCCGAGGTCATTCAACTTGCCATAAAGATAGGTCATCTAAATAGGAATGAAATCGAAAATATATACGAATTCCTTTCGTCGGGAGACGCTTTGAAACTAAGGGGTAGTTTAGAGGCTATAGAATCCAATCCCAATTCAACCAATGAAGACCAAATTCTGGCAACCTATATGCATAAACTTTTTGAGGATATGATCCCAATATTAGGCCGTTTGCTGGGGAAAACAGATAATGAAATCCGTCAATCCAGAGACAGAAACTCTGAGGTGAGAGACATGAGGGATATTCCTGAGGAAATAGCTCTTGGCCTTAGGGATAGAGGAATTGATGTGTATTATTCTGGAGACTTGGCCTCGGTTCTAGAATCACGAACAGGATATGTTAGTCTTTTACAATATGCCAGCTCCGCACATAATGAGGAAAATGTGTTGTTCTGGAAGGAGGTTGAAAGATTTAAGACACTCACAGGTAAAGAACAAGAGAAAGCGGCCAGAGAGATAGTGGCTAAATACATATTCAACCCATCTGCCGAATCCGGATCATCTTTTACCACTCAAGGGCCCGGCGGTGATGACTCTTATACGCCAATCAACATTGACGAAAAGACCCGTTCCGAAATTATGAAGAAAATAAAGGAGGGCAAGATAGATAGCTCACTTTTCGACACAGCACAAAAGCATGTTTTTGACTTGATAGGGACAAACATCTTTCAGGAATGGCGTCAACATACTTAGGAGCAGAATCAATGATTGAAGAAAGAGTTAACGATGTGATTGGTCAATTTGGAAAGGATGTGGGCATTGAGGGTCTCTGTTTGGACGAAAGAGGATATTGCTGCCTTTTTTTCGATGACATAGGGATAAACCTTGAGATAGACGAAGAAACGGGTATGAAAGAAGCGTAAACACAGGTTAAGAGGAGACATAATATGCTGAGAATCGGTGACTTTAGCAGCGCCGCTCTAACAGGCGGGTATGTACGCCTTGGGAAATCAGCTTCCGGAGAGCTTGTAACCTACGGAAAAAGTATATTTGGAAAGATTGCGGCCTGGGTGAAAGCTAAACTTCATCCTGGTACGGCTATGGAGGCAAACCGGCAGGTCATGCAGTCCTTTGTAAAAGCTCTCAAAGACCGATACGGCGACGGATGTGTTTTGGGAAAAGTTGACCTCTCCGGCTCAAAGCCTCTTTCAGCCAGAACCATTCGGCGGATCATAGATCTCAACGAAAAGCAGGAAGCGACTATCAGGCAATTCAACAAGGCCACAGCCTGCTATGTTGCCGAGGGCAACTTTTATAACTATGTAGATATAATCAGACTCGAAATGAATATTCCATTACCGACGGAAGTTCTCGCCAATCTTGATCATACCAATTTATCCATGCACATCATGAACAAGATAAAGCATATGCAGGGAAATCCACCTAAAGTAATTACGAAAAAAGAGGCGGAAGCGGTAGCCAAAGAGGAAATAAGAAAGTTCCTCACTGCTAAAAATAATATTTTCATATACATAGACAGCAATCAGAATCTCAGTGAAGAGGATAAGGCCATACTCAAAGAAATGGTCATTTCATTCGAAAACATTGCATCACCTGAACATCTCGATAGGCTCTGGAATATGAAAGAGCAGATCATCAATTTCATAAACCTCATAAAGAGCAACCCTCCTGCTTCAATAAGACATGTTACAACTGCATTAGAAGCCCTCGCCCAGGAAATCGCTATCAAGTTGACGGAGGCTGGAGAGTCACTTCGTGCAAAGGGGAAGCTGATTGAGGGCAGTGAGTTTAGAGATTTTAGAGCCGAGGTCATTCAACTTGCCATAAAGATAGGTCATCTAAATAGGAATGAAATCGAAAATATATACGAATTCCTTTCGTCGGGAGACGCTTTGAAACTAAGGGGTAGTTTAGAGGCTATAGAATCCAATCCCAATTCAACCAATGAAGACCAAATTCTGGCAACCTATATGCATAAACTTTTTGAGGATATGATCCCAATATTAGGCCGTTTGCTGGGGAAAACAGATAATGAAATCCGTCAATCCAGAGACAGAAACTCTGAGGTGAGAGACATGAGGGATATTCCTGAGGAAATAGCTCTTGGCCTTAGGGATAGAGGAATTGATGTGTATTATTCTGGAGACTTGGCCTCGGTTCTAGAATCACGAACAGGATATGTTAGTCTTTTACAATATGCCAGCTCCGCACATAATGAGGAAAATGTGTTGTTCTGGAAGGAGGTTGAAAGATTTAAGACACTCACAGGTAAAGAACAAGAGAAAGCGGCCAGAGAGATAGTGGCTAAATACATATTCAACCCATCTGCCGAATCCGGATCATCTTTTACCACTCAAGGGCCCGGCGGTGATGACTCTTATACGCCAATCAACATTGACGAAAAGACCCGTTCCGAAATTATGAAGAAAATAAAGGAGGGCAAGATAGATAGCTCACTTTTCGACACAGCACAAAAGCATGTTTTTGACTTGATAGGGACAAACATCTTTCAGGAATGGCGTCAACATACTTAGGAGCAGAATCAATGATTGAAGAAAGAGTTAACGATGTGATTGGTCAATTTGGAAAGGATGTGGGCATTGAGGGTCTCTGTTTGGACGAAAGAGGATATTGCTGCCTTTTTTTCGATGACATAGGGATAAACCTTGAGATAGACGAAGAAAATGAAACACTCTTTCTTTACGCCTATCTAGGGGATCTTCCAAAAGAAGGAGAAAGACTTCCTCTTTACGAAACACTTCTCGATGCCAACATGTTTAATTTCAGTCCCGGGGGAGTAACCATAGGTATTGATACCGAGCAGAACCTGATTGCTCTGTCAATGCTGATTCCGGCGGTGGCTCTGGATGTCCGGTCTTTTACCAAGACAATGGAACAGATTATTTCCAGAGTGCAGTACTGGCGTGAAACAATCGGTAATTTGAGCGGCTGTACATAATTAAGTAGGGGCGTACGGCCGTACGTCCCTACAATTATGGCAACTCCATGAATGTGATTATGACACGGTCTTTATGCGGGGGAGAAGAGGATGAGTTGAGAAAAATACTGCCTCGGTGAAAGAGGGGTTGGGGTAATGGAAATACTGTTAACAGCATTGAAACCACAAAACGGCATAAGAAGTTCGGAAAAAGGTTCTTCGGCTTTGTTCATGACAGGCCGTTAAAGATGATCAAAAGGGACCCCGCAGGGTCAAAAAGAAGAAGGAGAAACAACAATGGTAGATAGCGTAAGAACTCCATCTGTTGATATTCCCACCGTAACAACCCAAACTTCAGAATATGATGGGTACATGGCGGAAGCATCAAAAAAGGTTCTCACCATAATGGACCAGCCTCCGCCATCCGATACCGGGGATGGAACTCAAGAGCCAGGCAAACCGGTTATTCCGTCCCCGGGGCTTTCTCCTCTGGATGTAGCCAATATGCTTGCCAGCATAAAGAGCGCCATAAACGATTCTATGACGGGTATCGCAAAAGAAAACATCGAGATAAACCGAGCCGAGCAAAGCAAAAAAGCCGCGGAACGAATCGAACAATTGCAGAAAGCTGCCGAATCTCTCAAGAAGGCCAGTACCTGGGGCCTTTTAGGTAAGATACTGGGCTGGGTTATTCCTGCTATAATGGTTGTTGCAGGAGCCGCCCTGGCGATAGCTGGTGCGGCTATAATGGCTACCGGCGTTGGGGCCGCCGGTGGCGTCGCCCTTCTGGGCATTGGAGCTTCTCTTATCGCTGGTGGTGTTGTAGGCCTTGTGGCTCAAACACTTCAAGAAACGGGAGCTGCAAAGGCTATCATGGACTGGATGGCTAATATTTTCGAAAGTATGGGTATGAGCAAGGAAGCAGCCATGTGGACATCTCTTATTGTGTATCAGGTGACAATTATGGCCATAATGATAGCCGCAAGCCTTGGAGCCGGTGCTGCAGTGGGTGCCGTTGGTGGACTTGTAGGGGGAGGAGCCGGTGCTGCCAGCGCTGCTGCAGGGGCTGGAGCTCAAGCTGCCGCTACGGCAGCTTCAACAGCCGCTCAAACAGCCTCAAATATTGCAGTGAACGCCATAAAGGTAGCAGTTGCCGCTTGTCAGGCCCTTGCACAAGTCACTCAGGCCGGGGTATCATTGGGACAGGCCTACAATGAAAAGGAAGCAGCGGATCACGAAGCCGATGCCCAGTCAATCAACGCCGTTCTTAAAAAGCTTCAGCAAAAACTGGAAGAACAGGAGGATCAACTAAAGGAGGTGATAGAGTCTTACCAAAAAGGTATTGATATTGTGATGGGTATCATAGAGACCCAGGGCAAAATGGCTCAGCAGGTAATGCAGGTTTAATTAAAACAAAGAGGAAAGGATAATTACATGAATATAAGGGAAAATGCCCAACAAGTACTGGATCATATCAACAAAGCTATTGACGGCAAGGGCTTAAAACTCGATGACAAAAATGTAGCTTATTTCGTAATAGAAGAGGAAGTTGTTTGCACCTTCTTTGTGTCCGAAGAAGAGGCGGCCCTGCTTGTAACCATTTACATCGGTCCTGTTGACCAATCCAACACAGAACTGCTTTATGACATGCTCTGCGGTAACTATATGGGAGCTTACACCGGCGGCGGTACTTTATCCATAGACCCCGAGGAAAATCTAGCGGCTCTTTTCCAGTTTTTTCCACTTCCTATCGAAAATCCCGCCTGGATAGAAGAGCCTCTGGAAAATCTTATAAACGCCGCCCTCTACTGGAGAGATAGGATTCGGCAATCTTACCCCGAAGAAGGGCATAGAGATGGGGACAACCATATGGTTCGAGTTTAAAATAGCAGAAAGGGATAGAATATGCCTCAAATCGACAGAGTTGAAAATACAAAAATAGGAGAACTGGCGTCGCAACCCTCTATGGAACAAGCGGGATCGGCCGTTTCCTCAGTCCACCCACAGGTTGATGGGTCCCGCCTTGCCCAGGCAAGAACTGAGGGTCAGCAGGCTATAAGCCACCGTAGTCTCCGCACTCTGGGAAATGTTATATCCTCCGCCAAAGCTTCTTACGATGCACTCATGAACCTGTGGCAGACAAGGCTTCCTTCAAGACCTCTTATGCCCCGTACCTTCGGTACCATTATACCGCCTTCCCAGAGATCCGCTGAAATAGACGCCAGGATGGTAGAGCATGAGATAAAGCAACTTCCAAGAAGCAGGCGCCGTGAAGCAGCCAGAGAGATGCCCCTTATAATTCAACAGCGAATCAACAGGGGCTTCGAGATTCTTAGACACATCCAGAGCGGAACGATAAGCACACCCGCCTCCCCTGATGATGTGAGAGATCTCATGACTTTTCTCATGGCAAAAGCTATGGAAAAAGGTGACGGCTTTTCCGAGGGCGCTTTCAGCATTGAGGATCCCGATCAACGACTGAAAAATTTTCTCACATCCTGCCCGGGTGTCTATCACCGCAGGTCTTCCCACATAAAGGACTTTCAGAACTCCCCGCAAGGGGGGCATTTCGGTATAGACCTTCATCTTCCCTACGGCAATAGAACGCTTCTCTTCGGGGAAATGGCGGGTCTTGGTCTTCCCGAAAATAGGATTTTTCTCAAGATGGAAAAACACGGTTGCCGCTTATTTAATTTTGCCGGCAATAGAGAAGAAAGAAACATAGCAGATCGTCCTTTAAGGTTGCGTCATGATATACCACAATTTCTAAACCATGCCATGGGTTACCTTAGGACACTGATGAGGAATATTTCAGGAGGAAGGCTCTTCGCCAACACCAGCGAATCCAGAAAAGAAAGGATCCCTACCGATGTGGCAAATAAATTCAAGAGCATTGTATCGCGGCTTCAACAGGAAGGAAAGACGGAACTCGTGAACCGTCTCACCAGCAACAACCCCCTCTCTTCATCGCAGGGATTAAGAACCATTTTTTCGAACATCACAACAATTCTCATAGATCCTTCTGTTGACGATGGAACAAAGTCGCTCCTTAGGGAACTTCAGAGCCAGCTCATGTTCAAGTATGACCATCTGGATGTCAGGATAGGCAACGAAATTGTCCTTGACAGGGACGAGATTGTGGAGGGATCTCCTGGCTCCGCAGATGATGAGGCTTCTACTAAGCGTATGGCCAGGTCCATTCTACAGGAAGCTATAACATCTTTACTGGAAGTCTCAAATCCAGAAGAGCTTACAGCAAATCATATACGGAATTTTTTCAGGTTGCTATCCAAAGCGGCGATCACGACGGATAGAAAAATAGATATTGGAGCTCATCTATACGAAAATGCACTGAGAGAAATCCTCTCTTATGCCTCCGAAGCGCAAAAAGAACATTTAAAAAACCTGATTTCGTCGCCCCCCTTCAAAAAAATGGCTATGGCTGTCAGGTTTAAATTGATGAATCCAACGGAAATCGAGGAGAGTGCACAAGCCGAACAAGCATCAGCAAGGGTTGTTTCCAGAATGTCGCGGATTCTCACGGGCATTTCCGAAACTTTAAATGTTGAGATACCTGAAGATATTCCACCGCAATTGAATTTAAGTGACATCGAATCAGAGTTAGGATTTATCGAAACTCTCTCAACCAATATAGGTATAAATGTATCCTCCAGCTCACAAGCCTTTTCATATATCGAACATCTTGGTCTCAAAAGCCTGGAAGAAATAAGGAGACATATAGGAGAGAACATATTCGTCGTGGGAGACCCAATAAGCAGTTGGTTCAATCCAGAAACCGTCAACCATGAAGCAATCGAAAGCAGAATACTTCAGGCACTCACGGAAGACCTTATAAACAATCGGGAAACACCTAGGGTTCCAGGCCTTGATGATAATGCAGGTCTTTTTGACGCCTTTGTAGTGGATTTCCACAGGAATACCTATTCGGTAAATGGAGAACCATTCGGCGGTGAGCTTTCAGGCTCTTCCAGTTTAGAAGATATTGATAAGAGGCTTAGTGAATTAGAACGATTTATTCATGCCGTAGGCGGATTGGATAAAGCGAAACATATCGCTCGTGTTGCTCATCAAGGGGCATTTGGCATTCTTGATAACGCCCTGTTAGAAGATGAGGGATTCAAACCGTTACTCATTGATAGAGAGGTAGGTTTCTATCCAGCACCCGGCGAAACAGTCGGACAACGCTCCATTACAGTGGACGAGAGAGGCATACACATATCCTTTAGGCTTGCTTCACAGCAATATGGTGGTGATTATGACTTGGGAAGACATCGAGCTATTGATTTTACAATAGTAAACGCCGGCTCCGATCACCCGGAGATCATTCTTGACAAATGGGATGTTCTATTCAGCGCTTCTCCTCGATTACAGCTACAGCAGTAATATCAAGTGGGTAATATCAAGTGACAAGTTGTTTCCCGAAGAGCCTGGTTAAACATGGGGGGAGAAAGCCAGAGCTCTTCGGGATTTTGTGGGATGTTACTCTTCCTCAGGAGAGAAGCCTAGCCGTTCCCATTGAGCTGCGGCTTCCTGCTGAGCCTTTTCAATCTCTTCATCACTCCACGGTTCAATAACAAGACTTTCCGCTACGAGCTGCCAAATATATTTCACTTCATATTTGTAGTCTTTGAAATACTTAGGAAGACGCCTCATCATCTGATCGCGACAGTTAGAACATCCTACCACAACAACGTTAGCTCCGCTGTTTTTTATAGATTCAAACTTCCTTCTACCGTGCCACGCAGAATCATCTTCATAGGGCGTAGGCCAGTTACCACTTCCAGCCCCACAACAGAAGGAAAGAGAACGGTTGGGTTCCATGTCCACAAAGTTATCTACGCACTGCTGAATTATGGATCAATGTAGTGGCTTCGCTAATTGCCAGTCGAGCAACTCTCGAGTCTCTTTCCAACATGGAAGTTGCCTACAGCCCACCTTTTGCTTCAGCCATGGATATTTTAAACACTGTAGCAAATGTGGCGGAAAACATGATAGAGGGACTGAACATTACTATAGATCCAGAAGAGTTCTGCTCCGTCTTTCTAGGATCTGAAGCATCCTCTCCACAGGATATTTGCGTGCTGGATGTTAGATCTCCAGCTAATGCCAACCCCTATGTCGAGCGTTTTGGCGACCGATGGGTAAACATCCCACAGGAAGAAATTAAATACAGACTTAGCAAAATCCCGGCTGCAAAGGAACTTATTCTAGTTTGCAATTCCGGCGCAAGGTCCTATGAGGTTCTCAGGCAAATTCAGGCAAAACTTGGCAGAAGCGGGCGGAATCTTCAAGGCGGAGTAGCTATTCTTAAAATGGGAGGTATGGTTGATTTAGGAGAAGAATAGGAGAAAGGCTTAGCTGTGAAACCACTTGCTGTCTTCTGGGATCAATCTTTTCTTTGGGGTCTCTTCCTCTATGATACGCTCCTCAAGCTCCAACTACCTTTCGACCTTTTGAATGCCCGGGCAATACAGGAAGGCGATCTCAAGAGCTATTCTGTGCTTATTGTCCCTGGTGGATGGGCTTCTCACAAGAAGGCTTCTCTGGGACTTGATGGAGAGAAAGCTGTTCGAGAGTTTGTCCATTCGGGAGGATGTTACCTTGGTCTTTGTGGAGGAGCCGGGCTAGGACTTTCCGGTAAGAACACGCTCGAAATGGTGCCTGTTCATCGGCTCTCATTGAAGGAAAGATTGCCCAGTGCAAGTGGCACAGTTTATATAAAAATCGCAAAATCAAATTTAGACTGGGCAAGAAACTTGCCCGATGTAGTGAAAACCTCTGTATGGTGGCCATCGCAGTTTGCTCTCACCCCAAAGGATCATGCAGTCCCCATTGCTTTTTACGAATCTCTAGGTGAAGATTTCTGGGTTTCAGACGTTCCTATGGATGGCATGGAACCTGAGGAAATTCAAAAGCTGGAAGCCGTTTACGGTATCAATCTGGATCCATGGCGGTGCTTCCTGAACAATCCTGCAATAATTGAAGGCTCCTATGGATCAGGACGCTTGATTCTGTCCTATCCTCATCTTGAGACTCCGGAAGACGAAGAAGGAAACGAATTCTTCAAACAATGCCTGCTATATCTTAGCGAACAGGCAAAAGAATCAGTTCCAGAAACAAAGGCATTTAGGATTCCTCTTCCCGATTTGCCATATCAAAACCACTGTCACTGCATAAAGAGAATAATTGCCAAAGTGTCGGAATTTATCCATCTGGGGGAATGTCATCTTATGTGGTTTTGGCGTAAGCCATGGCTACTTGGATGGAAAAGAGGTGCTCGAGGGCTGGAATACTCCATGCTGTCAACCTGTCTCGCATTCCTCTGCGCTTCCGTGGAGGTTCTTTCTGAGGTGGATGAAAAGCGAAAGAGGGACTTCAATAACTCATGGGAATATCGACTAAAGGAACTTGAGTCTCTAGTAGATGAGTTTCTCTCCCTGGCCAGGAAGCTACTCATATTAGAGCGATTGGCATCTCTCGCCGCCCCTCTTTCTAAAATAAGCCAGGTGGATAATGCTCAGGTTGACGAACTTAGAAGGTATCTTTTCGGGCACAGCATGAGCCATGAAGGACTATGTCGTAAAATATTCGACTGCATTGACTCTCTGCTCTTCGATGCACTTTCTCTGATCAATGCCTATGGAAATCCTATACGTCTACACACAGCCGTAACAATGTGGGAAAACCTTTCGGTGTGAGCCACTACTGCTACGAAGAGAAAGCTCCATGAAAGAAGATATTCTTTCCATAGACCATGGTTTAGGATCGGCAATGAGATTCTTGCTCCCAAAAATGGTACTCCCTTAGGGGTTAACATATCACAAAAGCAATGTAACAAGCAGGGGAGGAAAAGAACCCATGTTCTGAAATAGAAAATATCGTTAAAATGGCTTGATGGAATCGATATTAGCATTGGAGGCGAAAAGGGAAAAAAGATAACGAAAAGGATCAAACCAGCCCACAATCCAAGATCATGGGAAAAACCTCGATGTGCCATTAAACGTTTGGATCCGATACGTTCAAGCTGATCGGGAATGCTCCCCATGAA
>Ga0078972_1004626_pt1 | contig 37007 bp, 58 predicted proteins | sample YelNatPaOPGAMG01_FD_67568 | JGI IMG/M metagenome (GOLD analysis project Ga0078972, IMG submission 67568) | Hot spring thermophilic microbial communities from Obsidian Pool, Yellowstone National Park, USA - OP-RAMG-01 (SPADES assembly) (version 2) | ecosystem: Environmental > Aquatic > Thermal...
GTGTTTTAGAACACATCCATCGAGGACATAGGGGGAGGTCGCTATGGTCTCTTTTTTTAAGAGCATCCTCAATTCCCATCTTGGTTTTAAGCAACCTTCCCCTTTCTTCTTCCAATTCTTCATCGGTAAATGTTACATCGTAGAAAGCCCATTCGGGAGCAGTCTTATTAGAATCATCCTGTTTCTCAAGCAGGGAGAGAATAATTAGCCATCCTTTGGTGATATTTTCAATGGCACAATAACCTTTAAGTTGGTTTAAATAATGCTCATAGGTTTCTACTTCCCTGCCTTCTTCCGCAAGCAATCTTCTGCGGGTTTTAATCTCCGCAGGAATGTTTCCCATAAAACTATCCACCGAATACTTTATACCATTCCATTCTTTTGTTTCACCTTTTTTGTAACCCATTGCAGATAAGACTCGATATTCAATCGCAGATCCTGAAGTCCAAAGTGAGATGTCTTCAATGGATGGCTTCATTGGCTTCATTATTTGCCAATATTTCTTTCGGGGAGTTAAAAGGTCGGTTAAATGGATACCTTCTCTGGTATCCTTTCCATAATTGTTTTGAATTTCCTCTAGGCACCATTTCTCAATAGATTTATTTCTGTGAATTTCCATTAAAAATCACCTTCTTCTGCTAAAATCTTACTAAGAAATTTATAGAATTCGTCCATGTGTTCTGGTTTAACAGTAATCTTCTGGTAGACATTTCTATTTTTATATTTTTTAATCTTACTGAGGGAAGCAAATTGATGTATCTTCCCTTGTTTATCTACAAATGAATCGTTGAGATTCCAGATATATTGAATATTATCAATCGTTATTTCCTTCATTATTGGTCTCCTTTGAAAATTTTTGTTTTAATGAGTCTTTTAATTCAACAAGCATTTGAAAATGTTCTGGTAAAAGGTTATTCTTAAACTCCTGATAATGTTTCGTCCACCAATTCTTTAGTTCATAAATATTTTTTACTTTCATTGCTCTATCGTGATACTCGGAGAATTTCTTCTCCGATTCCTTTTTAAATTGATCCATATCGCTTTCACTAATTTCTTTAACACTCCCAACTTTTTTGGCATGTTCAATAACTGCTTGCACAATTGATTTAGGAATAAGTCTCATTGATGCATTTCTTGCGGCTTTAACCCCTCCCGATTCGAACCAAAACGGGTTAAGAGAACCAGAGGGAAATTTCTTTGGTTGCCTTTTAAAACCAAAGGCAGTATCCAGTAAAATTTCTTTGCCATCTCTTGATACGACATACCGACCAGCCTTTACCGTGAAAAATGCCTCATCCTCTTTTTCAGTAAAAATTACTTCAAGTTCCCTGATACATTCACCCTGCTTCCCTAATTCTCCTTTTGCCTCATCAACTCCAGCCTTACTCAATCCCCAAATTTCCTGTCCCTTGTCCTTAAAGTGATAGGTCAAGATTTCAGGGAGTCTCCCCTCAAGTTCTTGGATGATTAACTCATCATCTAAAGAGTCCATTATCCTAAAAGGCAAGGATTCATCTTTTTCAACCTGTTTTGGCAATTGCTTTTCTTCCATAATTACCTCCTCTTTAAATTCTTTCTTTCAAGGATACCAATTCTCACCTCAAGCGAAGTGAGTTCTCTTGAAACTTCCCTTTGATTTTCTTTTACTTTTTCTATCTTTTGAATCAAGGTAGGTTCGACTTGACAGGCTCTCCAATAATATCCTAAACCAATACCAATTAACAATACAAAAAACAAAGTGAGTATTTTTTCATAAAGAGTCATTTTACATCTCCCCATCCATATTTTCAAAAAAAGGGCAATTTTTAGCAGTAAAGAATATTTTTCTTACTCTGATTTTGTCTCCTCGCAATTCTTGGTCGGAGACTTTAAATAGTTTTTCATCCTCATTTGCATTCTCCCACATCCTCTTTTGACATAGGAGAAAGAACACTCCATTTTGCTTTCGGATTTTAAGATAAAGGCAATTTAAGCAGGTAGGATATCTATTTCTTTCGGCAGGAGTGCAATCTAAACGACACCAGTTACATGTTTTGCAATTTTTCATGGCTACACTATACCATAAAAAAATAGTTTTGTCAAGAAAAAAATAGACATATAAGTTGTTTTTTTTCACAAAGTGCAATAAGGGTCAACAAAGGTATTGACATTCATTAAATTTTATGATATATTATAACCATGACACAAACCGAAATGGCTAAAAAATTAGGCATTTCAAGGACTTACCTTAATGGTATCCTCAATGGTAAAAGAAAGCCCTCAATTAAGTTAGCCAAAAAAATAGCAAAGTTGATTGGAATATCTTACCTTGAAATAAGGAAAGATATAAAAGAAATTTTATTGGATTCACTGGATGATTTATTGAGAAATAGAAAGGCAATATAATGCGGGGGCGGTCTGCACAGTGAGGGGAGTGCAGAGGGTCAGTTTGTCTGACTCTATGAAAGTGAGCCTCCGTCAAAAGTCGCTCCCCGCGCGGGAGCGTGGATTGAAACTTAAAAATCTTTAAAGAAGTAAATAAGGAATTTGGTAAAGAAGATTTGGGGGCAATTATAAGATCCTTCATAAAAGAACCTAAAATGATTTACTAAAATGATTGATAAAATTGAAAAAATATTTGGTTATGCATTTTGGACATTTATTGTCTATCTTTTTGCAATTAGTTGCTATGGGGTGGGAGAAAAACAGGGTAGTTTTTGGGTTGGACTTTTTGGATGGTGGCTCTTCGCAATACCCATTGAATGGTTAATAAATAGAAACAATCCCGATCCCAAACCTTGACATTCAATTAAAAATGTGATATGGTAATTATTTAAAGGGGAAGCAATATGGAAGCATTAAATCAAAAAGACAAAAACCAAAAGCAAGGGGTTGTTAGGAAAGGCTTCCCCCCGAGAGATCGGAATGCTTCCACCTAACAGCCCTTTTGTTTTTGGTAAAAGGGGGAATAATTATGGCAGACAACCCAAAATGTCTGTATTGCGGAGAAAAAGCAACTCAATTAAAATTTTATACCAAAGATTATCCATCGGGCAAACCCACAATAGAAAGCCCTATTTTTTGTTGTAATAATTGTTCTGAAAAAGCAAAACAGGATTTATCTATTTGCAGGGGTGGAATTGAAGGGATTCAGACAATTACTTTTTCTGAACTTGGAAAAATGAAAGAAAGAGATATTGGCAAATTATGTGCCAGAAGGGGTTATGAAATAAATCACCTTGCCAACAAAGTATGGCGGTCCCTTCTTTTTAGAATACATTACCAGAATCAACCATCCCGAAAAGAAATTTTAAAAGATTCATTATCTTGGTATCGCAAAAATCTTGAGAGTAGAATAAAAGAAAATTTTGATAAAAACTTGTCTTCTCTTCTGGATTGCGTTAATTTAATCGAACAGGATTTGAGAAATGAAACTCCTTCGTGAAGCCTTAAGGTATTTTGAGAAAGGTTTTAATATAATTCCTGTAAATAAGAATAAAAAGCCATTGGTTCAATGGGAAAAATGGCAAAGAGAAAAACAAAACAAAGAGCAAATTGAAGAGTGGTGGAAAAAATATCCCTATGCAAATATCGCCATCGTCACAGGTAGAATATCAAACCTGCTCGTTATAGATACCGATACTGAAGAAGCAACCCTAAAGATTCAAGAACTCATACCCGAGAACCTTTTAGTTCCCTGCCAGAAAACTCCCAGAGGTGGTATGCATTTCTTTTTTGCCTACAGAGATGGATTTTCAAGCAAGTCTAATTTATTGAATGGGATAGATATAAAGACCGATGGAGGAATTATAACGGTTTGGCCATCAACAAATGAAAAAGGTAAAAAATGGCAATGGCTTGATGAATTGGATATCTTTGAAGTTAATCCTCCCGAGATACCCAAGAATTTAGTTATCTTTTTAAGGCAAGGTTCTTTTAAAGAAAAAGAAAAAGAAGTAATACAAGAAAAAGAAAAAGAAATTATTAGTAGTAATATTAACTCTAGTAGTAATGGTTACCCTAGTAGTAATAATACTCTTGCTATTAATAATAATATTAATAAATATATATATAATAATATAGTAAACACTAACTTACAGCGTCTACAAGCGTCTACAATGTCTACAAATGTCTACAGGGCATTTCAAGAGGGTTCGAGAAATGAAGACCTTTTTCACGTGACTTATTCAATACTAAGGGGTGGATGTTCTAAAGATATCGCTTTCCAAGCAATTGAAATAATTGGTAAAAATACATCGCCCCCCTTGGAAACAAAAGAAATAGAATCAATTTTTCAATCCGCTTTAAAAAGATTTGAACGCAAAGAAAGGAATCTCACGGAAGAAATCAGGCAGTGGTTGAGTGTCTACAAGGTGACTACATTCTGTCTACATGATGTCTACACGTGTCTACAAGTGTCTACAAGACAAGAAAAGAAAAGTGTCTGGGTTGCCCTAAAACGCCTTTGTGATCAAGGGGTTATAGAAAAAATTGAGGATAAATCAGGTTTTTATAAATCTAAATCGGTAGATTCAGATAGAATTGATTGGATGAATTCAGATGAAAAACCTGTTGATATAAAATTTCCTTTTGCAATAGAAGAAATAGTTGAGATTATGCCAAAGAGTATTTGTATCGTAGCGGGTGAAAAGGATGCAGGAAAGACTTGCTTTCTTTTAAATACTTGCCAATTAAATTTTGATAAAACAATTCATTATTTCTCTTCCGAAATGTCTTCTTCTGAACTTAAAAAGCGATTAAAGAAATTTGATATTCCATTGGAGAAATGGCAAAAGATAGATTTTAGAGAGAGAGTATCAGACTTTCATGATGTTATTTATCCTGATGATATTAATATTATCGACTTTTTGGAAATCTATGAAGAATTTTACAAAATTGGGTTATTTATCAGGAAGATCTATGATAAGTTGAATAAGGGTATTTGTCTTATTGCAATTCAAAAGAATCCTGGTGTTGATTGGGGTCTTGGGGGACAAAGAAGTTTGGAAAAGGCAAGGCTTTATATTTCAATTGGCAAGGGAATTCTAAAAATTATTAGTGGTAAAAATTGGGCAAGCGATCTTAGACCTGATGGGTTGCAGATTAATTTTAAACTGATTCAAGGTGCAAAGTTTATACAAACAAGCGATTATTGGTATCGAGAAAAAACTTGATAGTCTGCAACATTTGCGGTGCTATATTTTTTGATATTGGTGAAAAGGGAAGAGCAGAGAAGGTTTACAAGGAGCATTTAAAGTATTGTGAGCCTATTAGAAAAAAGAAAAGTTTGAGGAGGAAAGATGAAAAATTATTACATCCATTTAGACGATGGAAAATGGCAAAAGGTTAAAGGTCACAGAGTTAAAATTGAAGGCTTTGAAGACCTTGACCTATTTTACTATAAAGAAGACGATTATTATTATATTTCAGAAGGAAAGACGGGTATGAAAATTATTCCTGGTATTGAATTTTTGGATATTGCTAAACAATATGCTCGTGATACCTTGAGGAGAGCAAAAGCAAGGGGAATATTAGATAAGGCAATAAGTGAGTCAATCAAAAAATATGGATTGTCTCCAAGATATGAGGTGTGAAATGCCAAACAAATACAAAGCCAAAGGAGATAGATTTGAGCGAGAGTTAGTCCATTTAGCGGAATCTTACGGCTTAAAAGCATATCGAAACCGAATGAGCAGAGCCGATGAAGGACACTGGGATATTTCAATAGCGGGAAAGCACTTTGAGGCTAAGAAGCGTGGCCACGGGTTTAAAGAAATTCGCAAGTGGCTTGTCGGTAACGATGGGGTCATCGTGGGATCGGATAGGGAAGAGTCTCTGGTGGTGTTGAGGTTGAATGATTATTTAAAATTATTATAAAAGGGATGAAATTTATGAAAGAAAGTTGGGTTAATAAATGTTCTAAATCTATTAATAAAGAAAAGCATGAAACTGAGAAACGCTATAAAATTAAAATTGGTCAAACTGAAATTTATTGTGCTCGATGTGGAAAACCTTGGGGTTTTGGAGGACATATTTGCCAAGATATTAGATTCCAAGAATTAAAGGAAGAAAAAGAAAAAAAGATTCTTGGATTGAAAGAATTAAAAAATAAAGCGTGGGACGTTTTAATGGCTCTTGGACCACAGAAAACTTCAATTTATTTGATGTTACCTATTGGAACTGTAAATAGTTGGATTAAAAGGAAAAATATACCTTTAAGGCATGTTGAAAAAGTAGCAAACCTCGAAAAAATGCGTATCTATATCCCTAACGTTCAAAAATGACCCATTTTTGCTATTGAAATTATTAGGTTTTTTTACTATAAAAATCAGGTCTGTGACAATTTTAGGTAGTTTTTAGTAAGATCCCCAGTCCCGTGCTGGGATTTTCACCCGTCACGTTAAGGATTGAGTGAGCCTTCCCATTGCTCCCGTTCCCTGCCCAGCGGTCAAGTGCAATCAAAGGCACTGACATAGGTCTTACGTGCAACGACTCAATCCATAGACTGGGGGTCAAATCTAATTCTCTACCTCCAGCCTATCGATAGGCATGGAGTAAAAACATTCACGGCATACCTCTATATGACGTCCATCCTCAAGGATAAGATCATATAGGGCGATAACAAGTTTCCCACATTGGTCACAGTAGAAAAATTTCCCCACATTAATCACCTCCCTTGGATATAAGGCTTATCCCATTTCCCAACTTCAAGGTGAAAATAGTAATTACAATCAAAATAATCAGTTTGAGGATCAGACCTATCATAATGGTCTTTTAAGGATATTTGAGCAATTCTTTTTAATAAATCCCATCCTTCTTGAGTTAACATAACTCCATTACAAATTTTCTCGTTTTGTTCTATTTTCCATGAACTTAATAATTGATAATGATTCAGTTGAGCATTCCCGTGGTTTATGCAATATTCATGATGTTTAATTAGATTTTCAATTTTTAATTGGTCTCCTCTAATTTTTCCTAATTCTGCTAATTTTTTGACATTTTCCAAAGATTCAAATACCTGGATATTAGATTCCATTAAATTAACTTTAATCTCCGACCCGCCTGAAAAATACTTGCAGGTTACAGAAAACTTACAATTTGGAAATTCCATTTTTAGGGTATTTCTTATTTCTTGTGCGATCTGTTTTGTTGTTTTCATTTTAATTCCTCCTTTCTTTTTATATAAAAATTAATATTTTCTATAAATTTTTTTTCACTACATACTTCACATTTTTTCGGTGGCATAATGGAAAATTTTAAATCCCATTTAATTTCTTTACCGCAATCTTTACATTTAACAATCCTTATCTCCATTTTCTTTCTCCTTTTATTAAGTTTTTACTTATTTAAAAGCAATCCCTGTGCCAAATTTCAAAAATTTTTTTTCTCAATAAATTCAATACCTTAAAAAATTAGCTTATTTCCCCAATACTCAAAATCCCTTACATTTTTGAACAAAACGCATTACAATTTTGAACATTCCCAAAAACACTAACCTAACTATTTAATTTTACTAAATTTTCCCATTGTTCAATTTTGTTCAAAAAATTACAATTTTGTAACCCAATCCACACTCCTTATACTACTTTAGTACCCAATACTACTAATATTACTAATAATATCTACTAACGTAGTATTTGCTACTATGTTAATATAACTACTAAGATAACCAATAATACTATGATTATTATATTTATTATAATTATTATAATAATTCTAATAATTCTAATTATTATAATATTTTATATATATTACGTATATTTGGTAGTAATGGATTCCATATCTAAGGGGGAGGAATGGAGGTTTTTAACAAAGCATCTGATAAGATATATTCTGTGTAATTGTAATACGTAAACTAAATATTGACAAATTATTGAAACTATGATATAAAATAATTGTTATTAAGTTAACTTAAAAGGAGGAGTTAAGATGAGAAGGGATATAAAAACACAAGATATAGTGGCTATGTTTACAGTTCAACATTTATCGACAGGACAAATCCAAAAACTAATAGGAATGTCAAGGCCTGCTATTATTAAGAGACTTCATAAAGCAGGAATTCAAACAGGAAAAGGACCAAAGAGTCCTACTCATGTTAAGTGTTATTGTGATTTCTGTGGTAAAGAATTTGAACTATTAAGATCAAGATGGAAAAAAAGCATAAGACATTTTTGCTCGGATGAATGTTACTTTGCTTATCTTGAGAATCCGAATTATTATCAATGGCGTCATGGCCAGAGACTTGCAAGAGCCATTGTGTCACAATATGTTGAACTTGCTAAAGAAAATGTAGTCCATCATAAAGACGGAAATTGTAGAAACAATAATATAGAAAACCTTGCAGTTTATAAGGATCAGTCCGATCATATAAAGGCTCACCGTGAAAACCAAAATGTCAAGCCAATCTGGGATGGTTCTAATCCAGAAGCCAAGGGATTAAATTGAACCCTTCTTCCTTCCCAAGATAACAAAGGCAAGGGGAATCCGTCGCTGGACTTTTTTATAAAAGGTTTGGCGACGCTTACTTCCCTTCCCCCCGAAGGGGAAAAATTTTAGGTTTTGGGGTTGTGGTGTATTTTAAAAATGCCTCTGTGGATTTAAATTTTGCGTTTTAAGGGGGGTTTTTGTAGGGTAAGGGGTTTTGGTAGGGGATTTTGGTTTTTGTGGTCTTAAAACGTGGAATTTTTAATTTGGGGCTTGACAAAGTTTTTGGTTTGTGTTTATTATGGGGTTATGAGTATTAGGGAGCAGGGTTATCCTTACGACGTTCCTATCAAGATTAGTCCTCATGTAGATTTAGATATTACGATTACTTGGACGGGAGATAAGCCAACGACGATTGAGGTTGTGGGATTGGGTAAGACTAAGACGATGACACTTACCTGGTCTGGGGATAATCTTACTTCGATAGCAACAGTGATAACATAGGGGGTTTTATGTCAGATGTAAAATATTGTGTTCCAGTAACTTTGAAGAGGACAGTGTCGATAGATTCTTTATCGGTGACTGATTTATATGCTGCTTTGAAGTCAATATTGAATGCTTTGCTTAGACCGATGTGGGTTGATCCGACAACTTCAAGGGTAAAAGCGGATGTAACAGCAACTCAATCTGGAACTTGGAATGTAGGCACAGTAACTACGACTACTACACTTACCAATTTAGGAACAGCAAATGTTACTGGAATGTATATTGATAGAACAGCATGGGGGCAGAATATTCGTCCTCGCATAACATAGAAGGAGTGGAAAGGTGACAACTACGTTAGGCTTTAAGGATTTGATTGATTTACCACAATGGAGAACGCTGGCAAATTCTATTACAGCAACGGCTGCTGGTTCTTGTATTTGTGATGATGATAGACACGATGTATCAAGAGACCCATATTTATATCTTTTAATCAATGCAACCACTTTTCAAAGATACAATACCAAAAATGATGAATGGCAAACTCTGACTTCTCCAGCGTTGGCAGGGACTTTTGGTGCTGGAGCAGGATCGGTTTTTGTTCCTTCGGCAGGACCTTCTGGAACTTTAGCAACGGGTAACACTACATCATCCGTTATTCTTTCAACTGCTTTACCAGCAGCGGTGGGTGTAAATCAACTTGCTAATAGAGGGGATGGCATAGGGTATAAGATAAGAATAGTTGGTAATGCCACAGGTTCGTCTGGGAAGACAGAAGAAAAATACATTATTGGGAACACTGGTGGGACTACTCCTACAATCTACCTTGATAGTGCTTTAAGTTTTACTCCTATCGCTGGAGATAGATATGAGATACTGGCTGGTAGGGTAATGCTAATGTCTGCTGGGACATTGGCAGCGGGTATTTTAAAGGCATATGATATTGCTACTAATTCATATATTACTTTGACTCAGACTAACCTTCCTGCAACAATCGGAACAGATTCAGAATTTATTGCTCTTGATGAGCAATATGTGCCTAATACCAGAAATCCAGGTGAAGGATTCTTTGGTAACCTTGTTGCAACTGCCACTTCTTCAACCTCTATTACGGGACAGGCAACTGGTGGAGACGCTGGGGTTCTGGCTAATGAGTATAGGAACTTTCAAATTAGAATTGTCCAAGATACAACAACCCCAACCGCTGTAGGTCAACGAAGAATTATTTCTTCTCATACCGCAGGTCCCTCTCCTGTTTATACTCTTTCAACTGCTTGGACAGTAACTCCTTCTGCTAACGCTACATTTGTAATCGAAAATAATAACGATGTCATTCTATCAACCTCTGCTTCAACTACAATGTATTCTTATCGAATGGGTGGGTTTACCGCTGACGGGACGTGGTCTTATTCGGGAACAGTGGGGACAAATGGAGCACTGGCTTATGCGGCAAGACCTGGTGCTTCAGGTGCTGGAACTTGTGCTATACCTTCTTGGGGTTTGACTTTGGATACTGCCAAGAATGCAAGATATAGTTATATCTATTGGTTTAGAGGTGGAGCAACAAATACTCTCGATTTACTTGATATTGCAGGAGCGGCGGGAACAGGAGCATGGACAGGAGCGATTGTCTATGGTGGTCAGACAGGAGCAACTACATTTACCACAGGCACATCATCCTGTTATGATGCTGCAACCAATTCAGGGAAGTATGGGTATATAAGTGTGAATGGGACTCAAAGGTTTGCAAGATTTGATGTATTGAATAGAGTGCTTGAACCCTGGTGTTATTTACCCTATGCACAAGGAAGTGCTGTTGTAGGAGAAAAGGTAGCAACAGGATTGTTTATTGATGGGACGACAAAATTGACATTCTTGTATGCAATCCAAAATACTGGCTCTGTATTCTGGAACTGTGCAATACAGAGATAAGGATGGTGAGAATCATGGATTTAGATCAACTCATTCAGATTATGGAGAATAGAATTTCAACTCTACAACGAATTTTAACAGAAGCCCATTCAGCAGGAGATATTGATCGTTATAGCCAAATTGATGGCGAATTGAAAGAAACTCAATTAACATTAGAAAAACTTAAATCTATTACCAAATTGGAGACAAATTTATGAACATCAATACACTTATTGAATCCCTTGAAAATAAATTAACTGCTCTTGAAGCAAAAAAGAAAGTTGCGGTAGAAAAAGGTAAGCCTGAACTTCTTTTTACCTTCGATCAAGAGCATATCGAGACTGCAACAACGCTTAATCTTATAAAAAAGGCAGTAGAAGAAATCAAAGTCTACCAGGCGAAAGAAGTGAAAGAAAAACTTAAATTATATCTTCTTGAGAATCTTCCCAATCTGGCTTTCTATTTCAAACAGGAGAGTATCAACAAAGTAGTAAGTGATGCTTTAGAACAGGCGTTTAATAAATTAACCGAAGAGGATTTTTTAAACAAGGTTGTAAATTTAGTAGAAAAATGAATGGAGGTATTTTATGGAGCAAATAGTAATAAGGGCTTATCAAGCGTTTGATTACGAAAGTGTTACAGTAAGCACCACAGCGGTTGGTTTGACGGCAAGTAAGTTTAATGCTTATGCGGCTTATGAGGTAAAAGCATTTATGACGCTTGAGAACGCTCAAATTAGGTGGAGGATAGATGGAACGGCTCCAACCTCAACTGAAGGGCATTTGCTTGAGGCGGGTCAGAATTTAACTATTGAAGGTTATAAAAATTTGAGTCAATTTAAGGCGATTAGAACTGGGACTACGGATGGAGTTCTTAAGGTGACTTATTTAATTGCAAGATAGGGATGGAACAAGAACTTTTTAACAAACTTAGTGAGGAAGAAAAGTTGCGATACAACAACTTATCTCTCCAACTTGAAAATTACCAACTCCGACTCTTCATTGCCCAACACAACTTTGAGGAGTTTGTGAGTCAGATGAAAACTAAGTATAGTGAGGTGAAGAAAAATGGGAATGATAAATAACGGAATGCTTATTGGGGCGTTACCCTGGCCATTAGTAGTCAAAGACGGCAACGTCGGCATCGGGACGACGAGTCCAGGTGGCTCAAGCACAGCAGGCTCAAAAGTCTTATCCATCGCCAACGGCACAGAACCTGTTGGCGGAGTAGATGGACAAGTAAGTTTATTCAGCAAAGACGTTACCGCCTCTGCTGAACTTTTTGTTATGGATGAGGCTGGTAACAAAACTCAACTCTCTCCCCACCCAACGGATTTTCTTGACACTCTCCCCGTCGAAGACCGTCCATTCCCTTGGGCTTACCGAGCTGAGAACGAATACTTAGGTAAGCGAATCAATGTTGACCTCGCTGGATTGGTTGCGGCGGTTGAGAAACTTACAGGCAAGAAGTTTATGTTTGTAGAAGACATAGAGAAACGAGATTGGGACGCTGATCAGGAAGTTCAGAGACTTGCACGAGAGGAAAAGAGACAACGAGCCTTCACTCAAATCGCAGACCTTGAACAGAAGATTGCACTTGAAGAGGACGAGGATAAGAAAGCCGACTTAATCAAACAGAAAGACGCAATTGTCATTCCCGAGCCTTACGTCAAGAAACCAATGCCAAAGTGGATGGCGAATAGGGTAACAAGTTAATTATGTTTTATATTCTTTCAATTTTGCTGACTGTTTTTAATTGGGGAGACTATTTTCTAACCCAAAGGTTGTTATCCTGCGGTTACCAAGAGTTAAACCCAATCCTAAAAAAGTTAAATATGTTTTGGGCTAAGTTGGTCATAAATGTTGTTTTAGTTATTGCAGCCTACCTAACCCACTGGCTTATTCTTGTCATTCCGATACTTGCCTTACTTTCGGCTTGTGTTTGGAATGGGAGGTTATTATACAAATATTGTAAGGGATAAAAATGGTTTTTATTATCAAAGACTATAAGAAAAAACAGATTAATCAAAAGTTTATTGATGAAGTTGGAGATAGAATTGGTAGTGTGAAAAAACACTATGATGATATTGTCAAAGAATCAAGAAAACAAAAGAAAGAATTAGAGGAGAGATTAAGAGAAAGTGGCCTTCATGGAGTTAAAAGTTTTGAGATTAGAAAATTTGAAGAGTTTGCAAATATTGAGAAAACAATGAGTATGATTCGGGATTATAAAAAAGTTTCACAATCGACAAAAGATTTGCTTAAAAAAATTGAGCCACTTCGAGCTATTGATGAAAAGGGTAATATAAAGAAGGTGTGATATGTCATTACCATATACTTTCTCAACACTCAATCTTACTACATATCCTAAAGATGCTCAAGGAAATTATATCTTACCTGCTTCTGCTTTGGATGATAATTTTACTTATGTTTTGAATCGTATTTGGGTAAATACAACTGCACCTACAGATACAGATAAGTATCCATTCTGGTTAGATACTTCTACAAGTCCAAATTTATTTAAATTATGGAATGGTAGTCAATGGGTTACTTTTCAGAGTGCTGGTCAGACTGTAAGAAAGAATTCGGGAACGAATGTTGGAACTCGGAAAAGATTCAATTTTATTGAAGGAACTGGAATTACCTTAACCATTTCAGACGATGCTACAGATGATGAGATTGATTTAACAATAACAAGTTTGGGCGGGACAAGAAAAATAGATTTCCCTGCCTCCTGTTTTGAAACAAGAGCCGCTACGGGATGGGCAGAATTTGTTCAGGTTCAAGGCACAAACTTTGATTGGGGCGAGTTGAGATTTGATGCCTCGACAGATGAAAAAGCAATATCTCCCCCATTCAAGCTTACAGGATGGGGTGGTGGGAATATAACCGTAAGGATTGGGTTTAAAGCTAATGCTACAAGCGGAGATGTGATGTGGGTAGTATCATTTCTTGGTAGAGATACAACAACTCCAGAAGCCTGGGATGCGGCTTTTACTGACCATGCCTTAAGTGCAGTAACTGTTCCCTCGACCGCTGAATATTTAAAAGAAGCAGTATGGACAGGGACTCCAACGGAATTGGCAAATAATGATGCGGTCATTATGAAAATTACAAGAGATGCTGATAATGCAGGAGACACATTAACGGTTGACGCAAAATTGCTTTATGTGCAGGTGGAATACTAATGGCAATTATGCTTTTTGGAAAAACTCCCGCTGATTTGGATACTTATGGTGGTGGGGGCTATACGACAATTTTAGGACCTTTAATCAGTGCTTATCAAGCCCCAGGTCGAGGAATAATGAAAAGTTGGTCTATGTATAGTGCCAGCACAGGACCTTATAATGTGAAAGTAAAAGTTTTCAGGGATGATGGAACAAATTATGTTTTTATAGGAGAAGGTCCTGTGCAATCTGTATCTGGAGGTCTTAATGCCGATATGCCTTGCTGGATTCCTGTGGAAAAAGGCGATTTAATTGCGATTTATATTAGTGGGACTTATCAGATTGAGATGACTTCTGAAGTTTCAGGGAGTAGGGCTTATTATTCAGGGGATGTCACTACAACGATACCCAAGAGTTCATGGACCGTTGATAGTTATGCTTTGGCTTTACAGGGTAAAATTTTTACAAGAGTAAGACCGTTATAGAAGATTAAGATGGCTAAAAGACAAAAAGAAGAGGTAAAACAAATTTCTTATTCAGACCAGGAATTGAAACAAATTAAGGACGATTGTCTTTCTGGGCTTGAAGAAAGAAGAAAAATTTATGATACCTACGGTGAAAAGGTCTTAAGAAATAATCTTAAAAATCCTCTTTTCAAACACCTCGAAGATATTGTTTCCTTAATTTACTTTCCAGATAATATTATTTTTGATACAGTTATTCAGTTAGATAAAGAAAAAATTACAAAGGATATGATTGAAAAGTTTGGCAAACTAAAAACTGAAATTTATGAAGATTTTATTAATGAAGCCCTTGATATTCAACTCTATGATATTTTCTTCTGGGGATTAGTCTATGGTGCTTACTTTGCTAAATTTTTTATCAATTCAGATAATGAAATAAGAATTAAAAAAGTTTCTCCCTATGATATTTGTGTTCTTTATGAAGATTATTTAGATTTAGATAAAAATCAAATTATCCTTCATGTTACAAGAATTCCAAAACATATAGCCGTAAAAAGATATGGTGAAGATTTACTGATAGAAATGAAAGAAGTTTCTGCACCTGTAAGACCTGAATCAAGATTTATTGCTCTGGTTTATTCTCAAACAAAGGGACAAGTCCCAACGCAGGAAGATATGTGGGCTCTTGAAAGAGATATGCCACCAACTCCCAAGCAAGTAGGAAAATATGTTGAACTTTATGAAATGTGGTTATGGGATGATTCGATTAAAGATTATTTGATGACTCAATTCATTGGTAATAAAATAATAAAATCTAAAAATCCATTTATACCTAAAGTTCATCCTATTATTCACTGTGTTCCCAATCCAATCGAAGGATACTTCTTTGGACTTTCAGAAATTCATTTTCTTTATCCAATACAAGATAAACTTAAAGGACAAATTGATAAAATTGAACATAATGAGAAAATGCTTTCAGAACCACCAATGATTGTTTCAGGACTAACAGGTTCTATTGAAGCACAAGAAATTAGAAAAAAATTAGATACCCCTCGTGAAGTTATTGAGATTATTGATCCTACATCAAAAATTGACTTTTATCTTCCTAAACTAACCCCAGAGATTCTTTATAATTCACTTCAATATTGGGAAACATCTTTTAAGGAATTAAGTGGTATAATGGGAATATTAGGGGGTAAACCACTTCCTAATGTTCGGTCTGGTTCTTATGCTTCAATCCTTGCTCAATTTGCTTCTGCTCCTCTTAAAAAGAAGGCTTTAAGGGCTGAATGTTTTATTGAAACAATGATGACGATGTTTGCAAATATTAAAACAAAAATACTTGAGAAGTATGCTACGATTTCTGGAGTTCCTTTTAGAGTTGATGTTTTTGCTCATACTTCATCTCCGATAGTTGCAACTTTCTATCAAGATATGTTATTAGAATTGGCAAAAGCAGATTTTATACCTGCGGAGGTTATTGTAGATATTTTACCTTTGCCTGAAAAGGATAAAATAAAGCAATTTCTGAAGGTTAAGGCTATGGAGTTGGGTTATGAGAAGGAAACCCAGAAAGGCAAGGAAGAGACCTAAAAGGTTTAGAATATATTATAGGTATCATAGACCAAGAAGAGTAGAGAAACGCTAACTAATTTCAAAGAAAGGAGTATTAAATGGCAAGAAAGAAAAGAGTAGGCCGTAGGGCCAAACGAAGAGTCAAAAGAATTTAACTAATGGGATTAGTTAGTTGATTTCTCTACTCTTCGGTCTAATTAATTCCCATTAGGGAAATTTAAAAAAGGAGGTAAAATAAAATGGCTGAATTTGGAAGATTTGCAATGTTTTCACCAAAAGCGGCAAGCGGAGATTACACAATGACACTTGACGATAATTGTATCTTACATACTGTAGGTGGGACATCAAATAAAGCAGTAACTTTACCAAAGGCTTCTCAGGTTAAAGGGAAAGTAGTTTATATTCAAAAGGTTGATTCTACAACTGGTTATACTGTTGTAACTGCTGCTTCTGGAGATACAATTGATGGAGCTTCAACTGTAAATATTACTGCACAGTATGGTAAGAAAATGCTTTTAAGCAATGGTTCGACTTGGTCAACCATTGTCTAAAAAGGAGGCTAATATGCCAGAGAGAAGTATTTTAGACCAGTTAGGGGTTAATTTGCCTCCTCCACCTGTAGGTGGAATTGGAGGTCAAGCAGTAAAACCACCAATGGCTGAAATGAGTAAACCTGCTGAACTTGGAGGTATAGAAGCCCTTGCCGATACAATGGTTACAGGTGCTTTGATGTTACTTACTCAAGCGGTTTCTCTTTATGGAACTTCTGAAAAAGGTGATGGAGTAATCAGGGCTATAAGCACTTTGAAAAAGGTTATTCCTACAGAAAAGATGAAAGAAGCAGAAAGTAACATTATGGCACTTTTATCTTCTATTGGGAAACCGGGGGCTATGGCAACTCCAGCACCAGCACCGACTCCAGAGGTTTCACCAGTAGTAGGAGCACCAGCACCGCCTACGGCTGGAGCAACTTCAGAGATACCAGTAGGTAGAACGATTTAAGGAGGTGAAATAAGATGGCTGATGTTAAGGGTGATTGCCCTTCAAACTTACTTGAAACAATTAGAGCACAGTATAATACATTGAGGGATGATTTGAATAATTTAATCACAAAATATAATGCGATGGTTACTCTTGTAAATGAACTTAAAACAGATATGAGTGCTCATACTCATACTGAAAATACAGCAGCGTCATATACTCAAAACGCAACGACAGCAGCAGCTCCAACTATTTCAGCAGCAAGTGCTACTACTGCTTCCCTTACTGCGGAGGCAGTTAATAGAACTTAATTCTGGAGGCTTGCGATGGATTATAGTTTCGTTGGTGGCGTTGCAGTAGCTGTGGTAGGTATTGTTATAGGCAACCTTCTTTTGAATGGAATTAAGGGGAATAAAAAAGCCTCTGAAGAAGCATTCAAACTTTTCGTTGAAGAAACAAGAGCAAATTTCAGATTACTCAACGAAAGGCTTGAACATATTGAGAATGCAATAAGGAGGTAGTATGCCTGCAAGGTCGGAGAGACAAAGAAGATTGGCAGGAATAGCTTTGTCTATAAAGCGTGGTCAAACTCCGAGATCATATTCTCCTGAAGCTGCAAGGATGGCTGAATCTATGTCTGAAGAAAAATTGAGACACTACGCAGGAAGAACGAAGAGAAAAAAGAAAAGAACTTCAAGAAGAAGCAGAAGAAAATGAAAAAAATAACTATTTTAACATTGTTACTTTGTATTATACCATTAATAGCAATAGGAAATGAAATACCAGCTCCTTTTGCTAAGGCTAAAGAACTTGCACTTAAAGCGACACCGAACGCTGAAGGTAACTATTTATTAGTTTTTGAAGGTTCTGATGCTTCCTATTATTTCTACTTGTTAGGTTACATACCAGGTAAGCAAATTATAGGCGTAGGCAAGTTAGAAAGCAAAGACGTCATTGTTGCAGAATACCACGAAGCGACAAAGGAGTTTAGTTTCTGGGTGAATGGATATCGCTATATGGATGTTGATAAAACAAGGGTGATAGAGTTTGCTTTTAAGGTATTTAGAGAATTGGTTGCAAGAAAACTAATTTAGGAGACAAATATGGCTGCTTTAATCCCTGCAATACTTGGTGCAATAGTTGGTATTATTCCCGAAATTGTAAAATTCTTCAAAACAAGGGAAGATCACAAACACGAACTTGAAGTAATGAAACTTCAAATCGAAGCGACAAGAGTAGCGGGCGAACAGCGTCTTGAAGAAATAAAAGTCCAAAGAGACATCAGCGAAGCAGAGGCTGCCTACAAATTCGCTGCACCACCACAGAAGTCAGGGATTAAGTTTTTTGACGCCATTGTCTTCTTTTTTAATGGCCTGGTAAGACCGCTTGTTACTTATTGGCTCTTTATTGCCTATGTAGGTAATAAACTTAATCTAACCAGTATTGCCTGGAATGAATTTGATCAGGGATTGCTGGCTGGCGTTGCTTCATTCTGGTTTACTAATCGAGCAATGAGATATGCTGTTGGACAATTAGGTAATGCAAGTAGCAAATGGTATTAACAGAGAAAGGATTAGAGTTAATAAAAATGTTTGAAGGTTTTAGTGCGACTCCCTATTTATGTGAAGCAGGCTATCGGACTATAGGATATGGTCATGTTATCCGTCTTGGAGAAAATTTACAAAATGTTACTGAGACCGAGGCTACGGTTATTTTACTACGAGATGTTGCTAATGCAGAAAGGGCAGTTTGGCGTCTTATTGGCGTTCCCCTTGAAAGTAATCAGTATGATTCTTTGGTTAGTTTCACGTTCAATCTTGGGGCTGGTTCTTTACAAAGATCGACGCTCAGGCAAAAGTTAAATCGTGGCGAATACTACGAAGCAGGAGAGGAGTTTCCAAAGTGGTGCTACGCAGGGGGTAAAAAAAGTAAGGGACTTTTAAAGCGTAGACTAATCGAAAAGGAAGTTTTCTTATATGGAGATTATCCTATTTAGAAAGGAGGTAAAAAGAAATGTCTTTACTTATCATTATTTTATGGGTTATTACACTGGTAATTGCTTTTGTATCGGGACTTTTGGTATATAGAAACAATGCAAAGAAATTTGAAAGACTTGAAGAGGAAGCCAAGGCTAAGGGAAAAACAGTAGAAGATTTAATTAAAGAATGGTGAAATCTAAAAGAAGGGAGGTGAGCAAAGATGTTAAAGACAGGCAAGGCACGGGAACAGGTAAATGTTGATTTGGAGAGGGATAAGAAATTTTTGGTTGACCTTGACCGAGACCCTATTATTGGCTTCAATAAGAAGGTCACAGGTGTTTTAACCAAAAAACATCCCTCCAAAAAGAAAGGGAGGTAATCTATGGAGTGGGATTTTGAGGAGTTACAAAAAGAATACGAAAGATTAAAAAGAGAATATGAAGAAGTCAGTAAGGCAAAGACTGAATATGATGAGGTTATAAAGAAAGCCTATGCTGACCCAGAGTTAAGAGAACCTTTAAAAAAGATTGCTCGCAAAGTTGCTGGATTAGAAATCCAAGACCCAGCTTACGAAAAGTATACTAAGGAAGAAATTTCAAAACTTCAAAAAGAATTGGAAACCCTTAAATCTGAAAAGGAAGTGGAAAGTAAGAAATCTTATGCGAAACAACTTGAGAATGTTTTAAATCAGTATGGTATCACTGGGGATGAAGTTAAGAAATTTCAGGAGTTTGTTTCAAGCACGGGTCTTGTTCCAACAACAATTTCGGGTTGGGAAATTGCGGCGAGTAATTATCGGCGGTCTTTAATAGCAGAACCTGTTTTTGGGAGAACAAAAACTTTCAGAGAGGCTGTGACTTCAGAAGACTATCTTAAGAACCCAAGTCAAGCATTTGAGAAAGACTTCTTGAATGCTTTAAGGTCAGCAGGAAAAAAGTAAGATGAATCCATCTCAAACACCCGAAATAAAAACAAAGATAAGTGAATCTCTAAAAAAGAGATGGGCAAATTCTCCTTATAGAATAAGAGAAAGCAGGCTATTTGCCAAAGAAGAACTTGAAAAACTTTACTTGGTTGAAAGAAAGTCAATGAAAGAAATTGCAAAAGAAAAAGGATGTTCTATCAGTGGAGTTGATTATCTGATGAGAAAATATGGGATAAAAAAAAGAAGCAAAAGTGAAGCCAAATTTCTTCTTTATCAGAACGAAAATGAAAAAGATAAGATAATGAAAATAAAAGTTAATCTTCAGCCAAGTAAAGATCTTGCTTACATTTTAGGTGTTCTTCTTGGTGATGGATGGGTAGAAAATTACAAATATGGTATTGGACTTGGTTCTACATCTAAAGAGTTTGCCGAATCTTTTGCTAATGCTCTAAAAAATATTGGGTTACATCCCAGTATTTATTTAGAACCTAAAGAGCATTTTCAAAAAAGAAGTCCAAATGCCAATGACCTTTGGAGAGTCTATGCCCATTCAAGGCAATTCTACAAATGGTATAAGGACTTAAATCTAAAAAAAATAAAGGAGGTGATTAAAGGCTATGAGGTAAATTTTATAAGAGGATTTTATGAAAGCGAAGGTAGTTGTAGGTTTATAGGGAATTCTCCAGAAGTGGGAATTCACAACACTAATAAAGATTTGATTATCTTTGTTAGTGGATTACTAACAGGTATGGGTTTTAATCTTTCTCTCAGAGTGCAAAGATATTCAAGATTAAAACCTAATCGAAAAGATTGTTTTAGCTTGCATATTTTAGGCAAGCGAGAAGAGAAGTTAAGATTTCTAAAAACAATAAATCCAATAATAAAAGGAGGTAATAAGAAATGACAGTTCCTTCCTTCAATTACGGTGTTCCTTACGGCATCACTCCTCCCTCTATAGAAACAGGTGCAGGAGATCTTTTGAACGCATTATCAAGAAGTATTCCAAGTCTGGTTGTGAGTCAGAATTTAGGTAAGCTTTCTCCTCTTATGCGTAAACTCCTTACGATTGCAGAGGTGAAGGCTATGAGTTTTCCGTTTATCAGCCAGCCAGTTGCAGGGACTCCTGTAAGCCATGCTCAATATGTAACGTATGATGGGGCATTTAATGTTCCAACTTCTCTTGATGTGGACTTGACCAAAATGCCTACTTTCTATGCTAACATGATTCTGGATACATTATATGTTACGGATATTGAAGCAAAGGCATTTGAAGCAGGCAATCCCTACATGCTTTTCAATAATCTTAAGACAAGGGCTTCTCTTGTTTGGATTGGGTTAATGGATACTTTGACCACCAATCTTACTGGGACAAGAGTGAGTGGAACGGAGGATACTAATAAGTTCTATGGGCTCAAAGACGTTGTGGATGATGGAACTACAAATGCCAACTTTGGTAACCTTTCAAGGTCAACTTACACTTGGTGGAACTCCAAAGTCTACAATGCAACGAGTTTATGGACTGACTCTCCTTCTGCTTTTGTTTATGTGATGAGAGCCCTTGCTAAATTCCAAAATGAATGTTCAACGATGGGAATGCCAACTTGTGCCTTTACTTCTCATGGAGTATGGCAAAAGATTGCAGAGTCCTTTACCAACATTGAGCGTTACATAGTGGCTGATACAGGGAAACTTGAAGAAACCAGGCAGTATGAAGTAACAGGATTGATTGTTCAGGGGATTCCTATCTTTCCTGATCCATATCTAACTGAATCTACCATTTACTTTTTGAATTTCGATCATTTGAGATTCGACTTTGTGGATGGATATGTTTCAGTTGTAACTCCCTGGTATAATATGACGATTGTAGGGAAACTGGCTTATCTGGCACTAATTATTATTGGCGGGCAACTTTGGAGTGATGCTCCAATTGCTTCTTTTAAATTGACCAATATGCCAGCAGTTTCTAACGTCTAATTGATTATGGATTTGGAAGGATAAATCCCTGGGAGAATAATCCCAGGGATACCTTCGCATAGGGAGGAGGATTATGTTATGGTTGTAGCCTTAAATACATCCGATAGGGAACTTATACTCTTTTCAGGCGGTATTGAGTATAAATTACCAATAAATGAGCCTGTAGAGTTACCAGATGTAGTAGCACAACTTTATTTTGGGTATGGAATTAATGTTGATGAGGATTTGATGAATCTATGTATCAGCAGATTAAAGCGTTATAATCCTCAAATCTTTGGGCTACCAGATTCCGATGTTTGGGATAATTATATCCAGAAGGTTGAATTTAACATTGATGCCATCAAAGCCAAGAAAGAAGTTTTTGATTTAAAGGAATTCAAGAAAGGTAAGTTTTAATATGTATGACAGGACGAGACTATATTAATTGTGCAAAAGATAGTTTTTATCCCACTGAAACTTATGTTTCTGATGCAACACTTGCAACCTTTTTAAACTATGCACGAAGGAAAGTTATTAAGCATGGGAAAATAGGTTTTACGGAAATATCTTTATCTCTGGTAGCCCAAACACCAAGTTATACTTTAACCAAGGATTTACTCGAACTTTATAGTGTCCTTCTCGAGTGGGATAATACAATCAGGTATTTATTAACTCCTATTCCCTGGGGTAGATTTCCACTCTCTACAAGCACATTTTTTGCTCCTCCCTGGAATTACTCATTTATTCCTACAAAAACAGTAGGATTTTATCCATGTCCAGATAGGGCTTATAGTGCCTATTTGTATGGTGTTCCTTTTCCATCAAAAACTTATACAAGCACAACTCTGGATGATACGGATACAGATATTACTACGGATAATTATCTTGAACCTGTTGCTGTTTTGGTTGCTTCAAGACTTGCAAGTAATGACCAGAATTATGAACTTTCAGAATTTCTTGAAAGTAAATTATTTTTTGATATTATGAGGATTTCAAAAATTTAAAATGGCTAAAAATCCTAAAAAACCAAAAACTATTGCTAAGAATTTTGAAATTTTACTTTCACCCTGGGAAGGTCTTGTTACATCTCAAGATGCATATACAATTCCTGAAACAATGTCTGTATGGATTGAGGGATTACCTAAACTTACGGGTGCAATTGAAGGTGTATTAAAATCTACTACAAAGTATACTCATACTAAAACAATTTCTGATTATTTTAATTTTGCTTTAAGTGATATTTTTCATGCTATTCTTGATGGGATAAATTTAACCTTTTTAAATTCTTCTTTTGTCTCTGCGGGAACTTTTTCTACCACAGATACCATTTGTGATTATGGTCTTCAAGGAAATACAGCAGTTTGGGTAGTTACTCGTAATTTTTTAGTTACTTTTGATGGGACGACTGTTTATAATCTAACTGGAAGAAATGTTTTAGGAGATGCAATTTGCTACTGGAAGGGTAGGATCTTTATAGGGAAAGATAGAACAATAACTTTTAGCGTTCCCAACCCTGATTACACAAATGCAACTAATCCTTTCGATACTGGATCAGGTGCTGGATATATTACAATTAATATTGGAAGTTTTGGTAAGATTTTAGGACTTATTCCCAAAGAAGATAGTATTTATATTTTAACAGATAATAATATCCTTGCACTTCTCGGAACAACTATATCGAACGACCCAACTCAATGGTATCTTGCGGAAGTTATTTCTGGTTATGGGCTTACAGATATAAGAAAATGGATTAGATATGAACATACTATTTATTACCACTCAACTATTGGTGTGGTTAGTATCATTGCTACTGCACCTGAAAAAATAGATGATGCAATTAGTAATTTAACGGATTCTATTTATGGAATTAACTATTTTGTTTATAATGGTATTCCTTATATTGGACTGATCGTAGATTCGCCTGAATCAGATAATAAAACTATTTGTTGTTACAATTTACTTTTTAAAAAATGGTTTTCCTTACCTTTGAATTTAACAACTTTTGCAACCATTGAGAAAGAAACTTATGGAATTCAGGGAGCAAATATAATAAAATTCTTCGATTCTGATAAATATTTTCCTATAAAAATTAAAACAAAAACCTTCTTTAACCTTGACCAAATTTATTATAATTTAAGAACAATTTATCTTTATGGTAGAGGTAATAATGTTGTTAATTGTAATATCTATGATGAAACAAGCAAAGAATTGCAATTTGATTTCAATCAACTAAATCCTGTTTCTAACTCACTTTTGTTTAACAATTCTTATGGAGATTTTTTGTTTAATAATACTTATGGGCATTTTATGTATGGACAAACTCCATATTTTTTCTTAAATGTTTATAAAAATCTTAATGAAAATTATCGTGGAATTAGAGTGAAACAGTTTTATTTAACCCTTGAAAGCGAAGATAATGGAGTTTATACAGAATTTATAAATTTGAAAGTTAAGGGAACTTTAGGTGCGAGGTATACATAATGCCTTTTAGAATACCCATGATATTAGAAAAAGACAACCTTTTGGCAATAAGGGATTATAATTCCTTTCATGCCTTGGAGCATCAGGATATTGCTAATTGGTTAAATGCTCTGGCTAAAGCAAAAGGATTAAACATTGTAATAAGTTATTATACTTTACCTGTTTTAGACCCTAATAATCGTGAATCGATTGAAGCATTTTTTACAACAAATTGGAGGCAACACATAGTTTTTTATGATTATTTGAATAAGATTGGAGCGACTTACTCACCACCAGTATTCGTATTTCCCAAAAATTATCCCAGCGAAATATGGGACTTAGATATTGAAAATCTGGTAAAATTGGAGTGGGAGGTGCATTTAAATTTTTGGAGGGCTATTGATATATTGAAAAGTTAAAATGTTAGTATCGCATTTATTTGAATATATTTTGCATTTAACAAGAGGAACTAATGTAGGACTCATTAACGAACTTACTCCATATTATGCTTTTTGTTGGGAAGTTGGGAATTATTTGTTTTTCTCTGAAGGGAATAATGTATCACTTTGTATCTATTCGTTTTGTAACTTATCGGATGCTGAAAAGATAATGAGTTTACCTTATCAACAGGCTCTTTATGAGTCTGCTTTAGTTCTTTTAAGAAAGCAAATCAGGGGAGATGTAGTAATACCTGATTTAGTTTGTGGGAAAATTAGTAAATTGGGTAAAAATTTTGCATTAACAAAATGGAAGGATTTAGGGGCTAAAAAAATTTTATATCACAAAGCAAAGTTAAACAAATTCTTTCTTGTATCATTAAGATGAAAGGAGGTAAATTATGCAAGTTATACCATTAATAGCATCTGTTATAAGTGCTGCAGCTACAGTTTATTCTGTAGCTACAAGACCTGATGTAAAAATTCCTGTTGTTAGAATACCTGATGCAGAATTGGCACAGATTAATGCCGCAATTGAGGCGAACAAATCACTATCTGATCAAGCAAGGGCTACAATCAATCAGAATATCTCTATGTATAACGAAGGAAGACTTTCTCCGCAATATCAAGCCAGGTTAGATGAATGGTGGGCTCAGGCTTCAAGGAATCTTTCACAAAGATTGGCTTCTGCTGGTTTAGAAAATTCTTCTGTAGCTCAGTCGGCTTATAATGAATTAATGAGACAGTATACTTCTTACTCTGCTGATTTATTGAGGCAACAACTCAGTGATGCTCTTTCATTATCAGGACTTTCTCAAGAGTATATTAATAATCTACTCTCAAGAACTCAACTTGAATTAGGGGCTCAATCTGCTTATGCACAATCTTATGCTCAAGCGATGGGAGCAGCACAGCAGGCAGCAGCACAAAGAGGACAGGCCGCAGCAGGATTGGGACAGGCAGCCACAGGATTGACTGGAACTTTAGAAAGATTAGGTGTTCCAACAACACCAGTTGCAGGGAGTGAACCGCTTATTACCACTACACCTGAAACTTTTTACTCTTTACCAGTATATGAAGCTCCGACAACTTATTGATAGGAGGATTTCCTATGGGACACTCAAAAGTAAGACCTTTATACATAGAACCCTATTACAGCCCATATTATTATCAACTCATTGGATTTCAAACAAGCCCTGATATAGATATTACTCCTCTTGTTACTGAAATTGAAAGGAAAACAGAAGTAGGAAAAGAAGAAGCGATTGCAAGGTTAAGAAATGCTATTATGGCTGCAATAGGATCGCTTACATATAACCCCTATGAAAGATTGGTTTCTGAATCTTTTGCAAAAAGGGCTGAAACTCAAGTAAGTCCTTTTAGGGGAACAGAAACCATTGCACCTACTTTAAGAACAGCAGGGGCTTATGTGGCTTTGCCTGCACCTATTGAACCTAAATCTGCTGAAACTACTATACCAACATTTGAAGGGGTTGAACCTGCGAAACCTGCTCCTACTCATTATGCAGAAGAAAAAGAGCAGTATGAAACTTATTTACCCACTTATCAAAAGGCTTTTGAGTCTGCAAAGCAGTTTTTAGAATCTACAAGGCAAAATTTATTAACAATGGGATTTAGTGCAGGTGAGATAAGAGAAATGATGTCTCCTTATTTATCTGCAATTAAAGAGGGTATAACATCATCTCTTGGTATGGGTGGAGTAATTAGACCAGAATACCAAGAATTTGTTACAGAATGGGGGTTAGTATAATGCCACTACGAGAAAATCTTAAAGATATTGATATTCCAATTGATGAGCCTATTATATTTGAAGCTATTGCCACTCCTCCCGAAGGAAGATTAAAGGTTGGATTGGAAACAATCGGTGTAAAAGCAGAACCTATTGCTCCTCCCAAAATCTTACCAAAAGAGGAAATTAAGAAACCACCAGAAAAGCCGATAACACCTAAACCACCAGTTATAACTAAGAAGGCTAAAATTGAAATCAAGAAAAAAGAAGAAAAAACACCAGAACTTAAAACTAAGGAAAAATCAGCATTAGAATCGGTAGCAGATAAGAATATTAAACTTCTACTTAAAGAAGAAGAGCAATATAGTAATATCATAAAAACTGCAAATGAGGAATTAAAGAAAACCAGAGAAAAATATTTCTCTAAGATTGATGAATTTTCTAAAAAAATTGATGAATGGGGAAATAAACTTGACACCTTATATCAAAAAATAAGTGAAGAACTTGCTAAACCATTGCCTAAACCACCTACCAGAGAAGAAGTTGTAGAACCTAAACAACCTATTCTCGCTGTTTTAAAAGAACTAACTCCTTTTGTTGTTGGATTAACTGCTTTATTAAGACCAGGTAAATATGGAGAAAATTTATTTTATTTTAATAGTATGTATCAAGCAATAAGAGATGCAGATGATAGAAAATTTAAGGAATCTCTTGATAAATGGCAAAGAGAATTACAAATTGGATTGGCTGAAAAAAATAATAAAATCAATGCACTTAAAACTTTAGCTGATGGTATTAAAAGTCGAATGGATATTTTAGGAACAACTGAACAATTAGCCTTAAAGGGAATTGAAGTTGAAATATCAGGATGGGAAGACCAGATTAAAAATGCTAATGCAATGATTGATAGAATTAATAAGGCTATTGAAAAAATAGAAGATAAATTATACAAACAAAAAGACCTTGAAATAAAACAACAAAGACTTGAAATAGATGCTCTATATAAAATGGGAAGATTAGGAATTGAAAAAGAAAAAGAAAGAAGACCACTTTCGCCTGAATTTAAGTATATTGAAGATTTAGAAAAACGATTAGGTAGAAGGTTATCTCCAGAAGAAATAGAGGAAGAACTTAGAAAATACAGAGAAGTAAAAAAATTTGGTTTTGGATTCGAGTTAGAATCACCAGCACCATTACCAACTACTCCTCCTCCCAAAAAAGAGTCACCAAAAGTAACTCCTGAACAATTTGGAGAAAAACTTTATAGATTTAAATAACGGAGGATTGAATGCCTGAAATATCACTAACTCCCGATGAAAAGTTAATTGTAAATGATGCTATCCTTTCAGGCAAAGATGCTATTAATGTTCTCAATGATTTGTTTGAAGGAACTAAAAGATATGAAGTAAAAAGGGCTATCCGTGATGAAATACTTCATTTCAAAACTCATCCTATTGATTTGGTAGATAAATTAAAAAAAACACCTGTAGAAACCAGAGGACCTGCCGAATGGCTTTCATATAGAGTTAAACGTATTCCCCAGGTCTTTAAAGAAGAAATAAAAGGAGTAAAGAAAGAATTTAAGGAAGCAAGATATGCTCCCATGATGCAATCATGGAAATACATTTCCCCTGCCTTGAGAGCACTCAATATTCCTTTTGCACCAGTTAGGGCTTTAGTAGGAGAACCAATTGAAGAATTAGCAAGAGAAAAAGGAGCTCCTGAATGGTTAAGTAAAATAGCAGGGATTGTTCCAGAAATTGCAGCTACATGGGGAGCAGGGACTTTATTAAAAACTGCAAAAGTCCCTCGATTATTGGGAATAGGTAAAAAAGCTGAAGAGGTAATTGGTCCATCTTATGAAGTTCACAAAACAATGACAGAAATTCCCCTTGCTGAGACTATCTGGAAAAGTGTTGTAGAAAAAACTGAAACATTGAAAAAATTAGCACCACAGCAAAGAAAATTATGGAGAGAAGCCCTTAGAGAAAGAGTAGGTGGATATATTGATGAGTTTAATTGGGCTTTGAGTGAAGGTGAGTTTGATAAAGCAGTATCAGCAGCAAAAAGTTTAAAGGGTAATCTCGAAGACCTTCTTTTACAACATCCTGAATTTACCGAAAAAATTCCTATCTTTACTGGTGAAGAATTAGAAGCTATGATAAGGGCTATCCATGGAGCTCCAAAAACTATCTTTGGTAAAAAAGAAATTGTAGATGCTCTTGCTGATGTGGTTATTAAGGGGAGAGTGCCAGAAAAACATCATTTAAAAGCACTTCAAGAAATTTTAGGTTTTGATATTTCATCACTTGCCAAAAAAGGATTTTTAGCCGACCTGATATCTTTTCCAAGAGCAATTATGGCTTCTACAGATTTAAGCGGTATCTTTAGGCAAGGTATTATGGCTGTTGGAAGACCCCAATTTTGGAAAGCTATACCTAAATATGTAAAATCTTTTAGTAGAAAGAATTATGAAACATTGATGGAAAGTATAATGACTGATAATTATTTTATTAAAGCTCGAAAAGCTGGTTTAGGATTAACAGATCTACTTACTGGTTCAGAAGAAATGTTTGTTTCAAAGTTAAGACCTACAGGTATTGGTTGGTTAATTGAGGCTTCAGAACGTGGTTATCAGGGATTTTTGAATAAATTAAGATTTGATTTATTCAAAGATATGGCAAGAAAACTTGAGAAATTAGGTTATAGTATTGAAGAAAATCCAGAAAAATTTAAGCAATTAGCGGGTTATATTGGAGCTTTAACAGGTAGAGGACCAGTCACGGGAGTAGTCACTGGAACAATAGCTAAATTGCCAGATGTCTTTTTTGCTCCAAGACTAATTGTTTCAAGGATGTATTTCTTGAATCCTAAGAACCTTATTGCATTACCAAGAGAATTAAGAATTGAAGGATTACGTGATATTTTATCAGTTTCGGCTTTTGGAAGCGGAGTTTTAACTCTTGCTTATCTTAATGGTGCAAAAATAGAGGGAGACCCAAGAAATGCAGATTTTTTGAAAGCCAGATTTGGAGATACAAGGATTGACCCCTGGGGTGGTTTTTTACCTTATGTTGTTTTATTATCCCGACTTGTTTCTGGTAAAGTTATATCATCTACCAGTGGTAAAGAATTTGAAATTGGTGAAGGAATAAATAAAATAGGGTATGATGAAATGATATATCGATTTCTTGAAGGTAAATATGCACCTGTCCCATCTTTTTTATGGCACTGGCTTAAAGGAACTGACTTTGCAGGTCAACCCTTTGATGTTATAAAAGAAACATATACAAGATTAATTCCATTAGCAATTCAGGATACTATGGATATTATTGATATAGAACCTACAGATTTATGGGCAGTGCCTTTTAGTGTTACTGGATTTGGTGTTCAAACTTATATGGCAAATACATACTATAAAGATGTTGATATTCCTAAAGAAATTAGAAATAAAGTTGATAATGGTTTATTGGAAGTAAAATTAAATTTACCTATTAGAAGAACCTTACACGGATTCCCTTTAAGCGTAGATGAAGCAGAAGCAATGAAGCAGGTTTTTGGGAAAGAAATATATGGAAGGTTATATAGTCTATTTTCAGATAAATCATACCAATCTTTACCTGATATTGCTAAAGAAAAGGTAGTAAAAAGTGTAATTACTCAAACAGCAGATTACGTAGCAACTAAATATTTTCCCCATAAAAAACGCTTTCATGACTTAACTGAAATGATTCAATTTGCTTACAGATGGGATAAAAAGAAAGCCCAAGATTATGTTGATAAATTAATGAAAAGATATGAAAGGCAATTAAGGGGGACTTTGGATTAATGGCAAAAAGAGGAAGACCTCCTAAAAAAAATAAAGATAGAGGGGTAGAAATTATTGATAAGCTTAATACACTTGCTATTAATGTTCTGGATGATCTTTTTGAAAAAAGAAGGACAGGGGACTCTATTAATTTTGATGACTTCAAAATTCAACTTCTGGCTATAAAAGAAATAAAAGACCTTTGTAAAATCAATGCAATGAGAAAAGATAGTTTTGGTAGTTTTTTTGACCAGGAAAGTATTGAAGAAAAAGAATTAGAAGTTGAAGACATATTTGGACTGAATGAATTGGAAGAAAAACAGAAGGAAATAGAAGAGGAGGTCTACGGTGATAGAACTTCAAGGAGAACCGAGAAGAAGTCGGAAGCTTAAATCAAGTTTATCTAAAATAATTGGATTTACTATTATTTCAGGATTGATTGAATTTCTTATTATTATTGTTGTCAATATGGCTTTATTTCTTGTTGCTCTTCGTTATAAACCTGAAACCCTGCCTTATGTTTTAGGATTCTTTTTAATCTCCTGCGTTGCAAGATTTTTAAGGATTAAGAAAAGTTAATGTTTCGCTTTCAGGAATATATCAATCGAAGAAATATTACTGATGATTTTTTAATTGATAAAATAGAACAGTTCTGTTCTTCTTTTAAGTTGAATTTGATTAACGATAGTGCAATTAGAATGATGTTTATTGATATTGGAGTTGAATTTGGAGAAGGATATATTTTTAAAGTCCTTAATTATTTGAGTAAAAAGTCAAAAACTTTTATCAGAGGGAAAGTCCCTACTCCTGATTTTAAAGAAGAATACGCAATACACTATCTTAATACTAAGAATGTTCACGAACAATTTCTTTTTATTATGAGGGCTTTATTCAATACCATTGAAGCAAATTCTACAAATTATCAAAAACTAAAGAAAATTGTTAATTATTTCTTTGAGAAAGCTACTGGTATTACTTACAATTATACTCAAAATGATTCTAAAATAATTAGGTATGTATAAACTAAAAAATTTCTTAAACTGGTGTTCTTATTTAAAAATATCATCAAGAGAAAAGGGAGTTACTTCTTTTTCTCCTCATTGTTGGTTTGATAGTCAAAAAATCTTAGTTCGTGAATTCTTTAGAGAAATAGAAAATGATTCTCCAGTAAGGGATTTTTTAATTTTAAAAGCAAGGCAACTTGGAGTAACTACAATTGTTTTTGCTTTTGACCTTTTCTGGATAATGCAGAATCCTTCCATCAAACTTGGATTTCTTTGCCACAACTACGAAGTAAGACCTAAATTAAGAGAAAATTTTAGAAGTCTTTATCTTAATTTGCCTAAAGCTTATAAAATACCTGTTACATTAGATAATCGAGAAATGATGCATTTTGTTAATGGCTCTGAAATTTTTTTCTACCATATCAGTTCTAAAGAAATGAGCAGGCAGGCAGTTGCAAGATCTCAGTCTCTTACTTGTATACATGCTACAGAAGCCGCCTATTATGACGCAAGTGATCCCAATAATGAAGTTTTAAAAAGTCTTCAGATTTCTCGTGCCAAAAATCATCCTGCAAGACTTACTATTATTGAATCAACTGCAAATGGATTTAATAATTTCTATGATTATTGGGTCAATTCTAAGAATAATCCTTCCGAAAAGGCAATTTTTATCGGCTGGTGGTCAAGAAACGATTATCGAATTTCTGAAAGTAACCCTTTATTTCAAGAATATTCTTATCCTCTTACCAGAGAAGAAAAAAGAGCGGTCAATTCAGTTAAACGGTTGTATGGTTATGCAATAGATATGGAGCAGATTGCCTGGTTTCGAAATGAGGTAGCAACGACTTATCAGGGAGATATTAATTTTGCTCTTCAAGAATTACCCTGGACAGAGGATGATGCCTTTAGGCTTTCGGGATACAAATTTTTTGATAGTCAAAAACTTACAGAATTTAGAAAAGAAACTGAAAAACAGGATGTATATTATCTTAATATCTATGCTGATATTAATGGAGTTTATTTAAGTGAAGCAAGTAAACAAAGACATAATCTTGAAATTTATGAACTTCCTCAAGGTGGAGAATACTATTTTTTAGGGGCTGACCCTTCGTTTGGGAGTTCTCCTGATAGTGATAATGCTGTTGTTTCTATATGGAAAGGTTATAATGATAGAATAGAACAGGTAGCAGAGTATTGTGATAATTCAATAGGGACAATAGAATTTGCAAAATTGCTTGTCTTCTTTTCGTGTTTTTATAGACCAAGTTATTTAAATTTGGAAGTAACTGGTCCAGGAAGGGTTGTAATTAAAGAACTTGATAAAATAAAAAATAATTCTTTTGATATTGGAGAGGTTCAAATTAATCTTAATAAAGAATTATATGACCTTGAAAGAATAAAGATAAATATAAGAGATATAAGGGAGTATATGTATTATCGACCAGATTCAATTAGGAGGAGTTTAGCAAGGCATTGGGAAACTAACCAGGGGACAAAAGAGGCTTTGATGAATCAAATGAAAAGTGTTGTGGGATTGGGGATGTTTATACCTAAATCAAAAAGATTAATAGAAGAAATGAATATTTTTATTAAAGATGGCTCTTATTTGGGTGCTGAATCAGGTAGGAATGATGATAGAGTTATTGCTTCTGCCCTTGCGATAGAATACTGGCGAACCTATTGGGCCCATAGGCTTGTCAAATATGAAGATGCTAAAAAGATCATTGAGGTTTCGGAATCCAGAAAAATACTTGAACAGACAGGCTTAATACAAACTATTCAACCCTTTATTAAACCAAGAGTTCATATACCCGCATGATAGAGTTCATTGATACCAAAGGTAAAAAATTAACCTTTAGAGAATTGTGTTTTTATACTATTGGTATCAATCCTGCCCATCTTAAGGCAATTTTGGATAAAGGTTCAACAGGTGGATTCCCCTTAGAGAAAGCATTTGAAATTGAGCAAAAGTTAAAAAATTATGGTTTTGATATACCAATGGAGTTTTTTTTGAGAGAAAATACGAGAAAAATCCTGAAAAAATATGTAGAAAATTTAACTGAAAATCTATTTACAATAAGAGAATATAATCCCAAAACTGGGAAATTAAATGATTTTAATAAGATAAAAGCAAAATATGATATATTATTTAAAGAAATTAAAAGTAAAGTATTAGAATCATTTAATATATACAATCCTACTTTTAGCACGAAGAAGAACACGCCACATTAAATTTGGGATAAATTTTTCAGTAATTACAGTATCAAATTCTCCAAATTTAACTTCCCAGGGATTAGCAAAGTATATTTGAGGTGCAATCCATTCTTTATTTTTAATGTTGTTTTTCCATTGTTTATAATAAGTGCTTTGTGCTGGAGTCAGACAATATTCTATTCTATCTTTTGTTAATTGGTCTGTAAGGTATTCAAAAAGCCCTGAACGTTTTAATCCTTTTGCATATATTTCTTTTACTGGTTCAAAAGTTTCGTTTAATAATTTCCTTCCACCAAATCTTTGGACAATTTCTGCCCTTGTCAACTTAATAACTCTTAATATCTCATCACAACTTATCATCCTTTTTTCCTGATTAATAGCCTCGAGTGTATCGGTATATTTAAATAACTGCACGGGAATCCTTATCTTATCTTGATTCAAATCTCTGTAAGCAATATTATTATTAAACAATTTGTATTTTAAACTATTATATTTTGAAACAATTAAAACCTTACCAAGATTTACTTCTTTTAAAAAAGAAAATAAAAATTCTTTTTTTACTTCAGTAACTTCACCACTATAATCCGCAATAGATAATTTAGGGATATATGGCTGGATTTCATTTAATTTCATTTGGGGAAGAATTTTAATGATTTCATTATAGATTTTTAAGGGGAAATGATAAAATTGATTGAGGTCATAAAACATATCAGTCTGAAAATCTTTTAAATAATTCTGTCCCCAATTTTCAGGATAATCCGAAGTATTAGGATCACCTGCCAAAATTAAATTTTTAGCATTTACATAACTCTTTATAAACTCTATACTTGGTTTACTCAAATCGTGTGAATCAATAACAACAATGGTATTTGCCTTGAATTTACCCATTGCAGTCTTTGCTTTTTCCCAAAAAACTTTATTGATATTTGGAGGATGGTTTTCTATACCTACAAATTCAGTGAAATAAGTATAGAAGTTATTTGTTTGAGCATCAAGGTTGTATTGAAGTATCTTATCTTTTAGAGGGTAATAATAAGAAGAATAAAAGAATAGAATATTAATAGGAGAATAATTCTGGTATTCTTTTCTTAAGAAATCCAGAGTCCAATCAATGTAAGAATTACCCTTGCAACCTATGATTTTTATTAGCATAGTTTTATCTCAAAACAGGGCAGTTCAACACACATCACGCCTCGAAGTCAGGTCAATCCACATCAAAACAAATCTCAATTTCATATTTATATCTACCTTCACCCATTCCTCTTTCACCACCAAAACCATGAATTGAACCATATTCAAAGATGGCTTTAATTACTTCTTCATCAATTTCTTTGTCTTCAAGAACTCTTAAATGAAATTCCATAACAGGTTGTAAGACATATCGAATTGTTTTCAATGCACTTCTGGGACCAAGATTTGTTATTACATGAACAGGCTGATCAAATTCTCCATCTGTCTCAAAAATATTACTTCCGTTTTTATGCAAATACACTCTTGATTCTTCAACGAAAATCTTATTTGCTATTTTTGATCTTAAATTTTTAACCTTAATAACGTCCTTAATCTGATTAGCACAGTCTTTTATATGAGCCTTAACAGATCCCCCTCTTATAAAAAGACCATTTTCATCTTTTTGGAATCCTAATGTTATTTTTTCCTCAATATCTTCTATTGTTTCCATTACTTCTTCTTCAGCATTTTCAGGTGCTCCTCTTGCTTGAAGCCATGACTTTACAATTTCTTTGTTTAATGGAACACTCCCACAAAGTCTCTCTTGAAAATTCATTTTGCACTTAATAATTCTCCACATCCTTCCTACCTCCTTTCATTCATTCTCTTCCATTTCCATTTTCATCTCTTCAAATTCTTTTTCTATCTCCATTGCTTTTGCTTCATCCAATTTATATTCCATAATCTCGTCAATGTAATCTTCATATGACTCATATTTTCTACCATATCTCCAGTATGTCATAAAATCACCCCCTTAATCATCTTTTATTTCTTCAAAAACATATAGAATTACCTTCACAACGAACCATATTAGAATTGCTCCACCTAAAAGAAAAATGAATAGAAGCAACATAGAAATTATATTTTGCAATAATGTTAATTCACCATATTCATAAGGATTCATAATTCTTATCTTTTATCTTCTTTTAATCCTGGCACAAATTTAAACCAGAACCATATTGCTAATTTATTGGCCAATCTATTAGGAAGTCCTATTCTTATATGAACTCCCTTCAATAATTTCGCTGTTAAAAACGCTATTTTAACTCTCGACATCTTTAGCCTTAGAGATATTTATAATAAGACAGGTCATAGGCTCATACTCTGCTCCATTTATAGAGGACTTCTGGGGTGTCACTTAGTCAACCTCCCTTCACTCTCTATAAGTGTATCGCCTTTCCACAGTTTGGACCCGCTTTGTGCTTGGTTTAATGTCCCACGCACCCCCGACTTCAAAATTGAACATATCCATAATTACCACCTGTATCCTCAGGCACGTGGTAATAATATGTGCACTTCATAACATTACCCTCATTCCTTTGTTGGCAAACTACTTGTATAGACTTTAGGCTGATTACAATTATGACATCCCACAACATACCACGCCCATACATACCCACACTTTGGACAAATCCATCCACTACCTCCTCTAAGGGCTGTCGATTTTAGTTCCTCTATCTCTTCTTCATATCGAGAAATAATATTCTCAAAGGCGTCCCTTGGCCAAGACGCTTTACCTCCATTCGCTATGTATTCTCTCCACTTATCCCACTGCTCCATCACCCACTTTTGATCTAAGAAAGCCATCTTTCAGAATCCATATACCAACCATTTCCAACTTTCAAGTGAAGCATGATCTCCGCATATTACACAACAATCTTCCGCCATTCTAAATTCTATTACCTTTTTCATCGTTGTCTCCCATTTTTAACAAACAGAGCCTATCTACTTGGCACCTAATTAGAAAATCTTTAAACCTCTTTCCTATCCACTTTTTGATAATTGGAGCACCCCCAACAATTTTATGATCTCTTACCATCACCAAACAGGTAAACCTTGGACACGAAACCCACCAATTATGTATTTTCTTTAACTTTTTATCCTCAGCGTGCATTCCCACAGTTATCTCCTTTCAGGCAGGTCGGGCGGAGAGGAATATGTTCCCCGCAACATGGAGTCGGATTGGCACTGAAGGTTTGCCTCTCATTGGGCGATTCAGCTATCTTCCTTTATCCCAGATAACGCCTAACTTCAGTATTGCCCCCCTTATTCATCCATTCCCCTCATAATCCCTTGGCTTTCGCCGTAGCGGCCAGAGGCAGCGGAGTTTTTATGAGGTTATGGCCTTTCGCCACCGACCTGCCTTTATTTAACACTTTATTTAACAACCAGATTTCTTTATTTAACATGTTATATATTTATTTAGCAGTTAAATATTTTCTAAAGTAATAATTTCAGCGGTTTCACTCTTTTTTAGACTTTCA
>Ga0078972_1004628_pt1 | contig 36998 bp, 33 predicted proteins | sample YelNatPaOPGAMG01_FD_67568 | JGI IMG/M metagenome (GOLD analysis project Ga0078972, IMG submission 67568) | Hot spring thermophilic microbial communities from Obsidian Pool, Yellowstone National Park, USA - OP-RAMG-01 (SPADES assembly) (version 2) | ecosystem: Environmental > Aquatic > Thermal...
GTACGTGATAGACACGGGGACGGGCTCGTATTCGAAAAAACTTCTAAAAGAGATAAAGGCGTTGGAAGCCGCAAAGAATGGTATTTCGGTGATACTTACACATTGTCATTACGACCATATAGGTGGAGTTAATGCGATTTTGGAAGAATACCCAGATACGAAGATATACATTCATGAAAGTGCGGTTCCAAGCCTAAAGGATGGAGATAGTGAGCGCACGGTATCTGATAAATTTGGAATAGATTTGGAGAAGATAGATGCGTATGGGTTAAAGGATGGAGATAAGAAACGGCTTGGAGAAGTTGATATAGAGATAATCCACACGCCGGGACATACTGAGGATTCTATATGTGTATACATCCCAAGAACAAAGACACTCTTTTCAGGGGATACTATATTTGCAAATGGCGGGCTTGGAAGATGGGACTTACCTACGGGCTCTCTTTTCGATTTGAAAAAGAGCATACTGAGGTTATCTAGTATAGAAGTATCGGGTTTGTATCCAGGACATGGCTATTTTGTTGGTAAATATGCGAATGAACATATCAAGAAATCATTGGAAGAGGTTAATGCATATTAAAATTTATTAAATGTATCATGCTAAATGCATCAGGAAGAAGAGGCAAATCAGGTGGGATATCTACAAGGCAAAAAATGAGCATTTTAACAATTTTCTTTATTAATGAGAAATTGCATTATAGTATGGGATATGCTGACTTTACTTGGAGTAGGCCATGTGTTCAAACTTGGCGAAAGGATAACTGAGATAATACGAGAGAAGAAACCGGACTTAGTATGTCTTGAAGCAGATAAAGACAGGTTCGAAGCACTTACCGAGCGTGAGCAAGAGAGTACGGAATCGAAAGAGAATGCAGAGGCGGAAACGAAGGTAGAAGGGAAATCAGAAGGAGAGAAGACAAAGAAAGGTGCAAAAAAAAGAAGAAAGATGCAGATAAAGAGCCATTTGGGTGCGAATCCACAGGCGATATACAGATTATTAGCGATGTTTCAGGACAAAGTTGCGGAGAAGTACGATACTACGTCGGGTTCTGAGATGTTGGCAGGTGCGCGTGCAGCAAAAGAGGTAGGCGCAGATGTTGCGTTAATAGATATGGATTCTATAGAGGTATTTAGAAAAATATGGGGTAATATGAGTTTTAAAGAAAAGATAAGGCTTGGGATGGGTTCTGTAGCAAGTCTATTTGTTCTGTTTGTGAATAAGAGTGCGATTGATAGAGAAATAAAGGATTTTGAAGACCATACTGAAGAATATTTAAAGAGTTTTGAGGCTCAAATGCCTACTTTAAAGAGAGTGCTTATCGACGAAAGGAATGAATATATGGCATCGAACATTAGGAAACTTTCTGAAAGATACAAGAATATAATAGCCCTGATAGGAGATGGGCATGTTGAAGGGTTGAGAAAATTACTTTCAGATATGAATCCTGAAGTTGTACGTCTATCACAATTGAGGACAGACATTGAAGATAAAAAGAATGAGAAGAGCGAGTTAAAGAGTATCGAGAGTGAAAAAAGAGAGAACAAGGGTGCAAATCCGAATGTATAGAAGGGATAGTATCATACAATATTTAGTTTTAGATTTAGGACTTTTTAAAAATCTTTTTGAACGAGTGGGGCTATGCAGAAGGAGATTTCGTATGAATTATCATTTGAAGTAAAAGCAATTTTTGCAGGCATATTATTACCTATTGAGATGGTAATTTCGTCATTGTCGTTGAATGCGTAAGCAACCTTTGCTAGATACGCTATTGGAAAAGAAGATGATATCTTTTTGTTAGAACCTGTGTTAAAATTAAAATTTGTATTAGAAACTGAGTAGGTATTTGGGCTATTGTCAAAGATATTATGTCCATTCTCCAAGCCGATTTGTATCTGAACGCTATCTGTTTCAGAAGATGCAGAGATTTCGAATTTTTCAGGATCTGCAGAAAAGGTAACTTTATCAGAGATGCTTTGAGCTGCGCGTATCCCTCGTGAAAGTTCTTTTGCTTTTAATTTAATTGTAAATGGATGTTTTAATTTGTTCTCTATCAATTCAGAGTTAATACCTTGAGCAACAGCCATTTTTCTTGTTATGTGTCCGAATGAGATTGAGATATAGTTAGTCTCTTTTTGATGTGTGATAGAGAATTGTTTAGACGATTTTGCGAGTTTCATAGATTCGCGGAGTTTGTTAATGTCTTTTAAGATAAGTTCGAATTCAGAAGCCTTTAAAACATCAAAAGAACGGGGTTTTACTATAATGTGCGAAAGGAGAATTTTTTTTGAATCTATGGTTTCAATCTTCATGTCATATTTAGAAGACACAATTCTACCAAAGCAATTGTCATCGTTAGGTAGTGCACGGAAGATTACATCCGCGAGAGAACCTGACATTTTTGCATCAAGCATTAGTAAAGGAGTATGCAAATCATCCCTTTATACTTAATGCTCTATTTTTAAGTGTGTATCGTGCGAAAATTTTTCTGTAGAGAGAAAAAAAAATTATTTCAAAAAAAGATATAAGCAAGCAAAAGTATCAAGCACCTTCAAGGAGAATGCCAAGCCGAGGTGTAACGGAGTGTTCCAGAAGGACAAACTTGCAGAAAAATCTACAAAAGAGTTAATGAACGATTATTCTTTGTATAATCAACGCCTCTGGCTAAACAAATCTGAAATATACGATTTTTTTATGACTATAAACACAATAGGTTACCTACCTCTTGTAATTCACAGAACCATGACAGAAATGATAGAACTTTCAGATGATAAAAGAGTGTTAGATTTATGCACGGGGACAGGGGGGCAACTTCGCTCTATTGGTGTGGTATGCAGAGAGAAAAGAGTTAAACCATTCGTTGTTGCGCTTGATATGTCTTTGGAAATGATGCAAAAAGCGCGAATTAAGGCAGAAAAGAAGAGGCTATCTGTAGATTTTGTGCAATCAGATGCGACCATGACTTCTTTTAGGGACGAATCTTTCGATGTGGTATGCTGTTCGTTAGCGCTCCATGACATGCCTCTTGATTTAATAGAAAAGGTGATTCATGAAGTTCATAGAATTTTAAAAAAAGGTGGAATGTTCATTTCTTTAGAGATATCCAAGCCGGAATATTCTAAATTAATACAATTTCTCATGTCTCTACATCTGATGTTTGATTCTTATTATTCTATGAAGAATTGGACAATTAATTTTGGTGAATTTCTCGCAGAAAGAGGGTTCGTAAATGTTACGAGGCGGGTAATGGGATTCCGCACTTTTCAACTTGTAAGAGCATTCAAAGCAAAATAGATTTGAAATGTAAATTTGAAAATATTTGAAAATGTGTATAGTCAATTATATATGCAAATAGTTCCATAAGGCGATGGGGTTGTGGGTGCCTGAATCGAGCGAGAACGCAGACCTTGATTCGATGAAAAAGACACTTGCTATAAACATGATAAAATTATGCGAGATTAATATTAAAGAACTTCAATCCTCTGGGATAGATGTAAGTTCTGCACAAAATATGCTTGAACTTGCAAAATTGTTTATGAAATCAAAAAAATATTTTAACGCTTGGTTACAGGCAAAAAGATGTCTTGAAACACTTGATAAATTAGGTTTGCGTAAGAAAAAGATGCAGGCAAAAGTAGATGTGTTAAGGTCTATAATACGCGATGCAGAAAAGAAAGGCGCGGACATGAGGAACGCATTGGCAATCTGTCAGGAAGCGCAAGATGCTATTAACAGAGAAGACTTTGATGCGGTTTTTCCTATTCTTGACAAAGCATTTGCAATGATGCAAACACATTCTCGTGATACTTGCACTACACTGCTCCCTGTGATTACTTTCTGGCTAGAGAATGCTCGTTTGGCAGGGGCAGATGTGAGCAAATCACAAAACTTATATGAGGATGCTGTAAAGGCAATGAACGAAAAGAAATATGATGTAGCCTTGAACTTTGCACTTCGGTCATGTGAAGAGATAGACAGAGCAAAAATAGCACTTCTTGCAGATTTGATATCAAGCACACAGTTTGAAATAGAAGAATTAAAATCGTCTGGGGTTGCGGTTGATGAGTGTGAAACACTTGTTGCCCAAGCCGAAGATTGTGCTGCTGAGATGGACACATGCATGAAACTTGCACAATATCTATCAGTGCGTGCGACGCCTGGAATCTTATGTTCGTCATGTGGCTTGGGCTTTGCAGATAACGATGTTGCAGTGATGTGCAGTTGTGGCTTGGGATATCATATAAAATGCGCGGTCTATTTGGGTTTTTGCAGAAATTGCAATAAGTATATTTGCAATGGACTATTCGGCAATTTTGATAAAGGTGTGGCATTAGTCCGCCAAGCCAAAGAATTGATACAATCATTACAATCATTAGCAAAGAAAAAGGTTAAGGTACTAGACACACAGAAAGAGCCAAGGATAAAAATTCGTAAACCTCAATGATATACCTCAATGATATGCAACCATCCAACCTTGGAGTTCAATAAGAGTTTTAGATTTAGATAAGGATGTTGCATGGAATATTATGAGAGATGCGAACTCGTATGTAAATTAAATTGTGTATGTAAAATTGTATGTAAGTTGTAAGTAATATGCAAACTTATATATTGGGAAACTCTTTCTTGCAAATGTGGCGAAGATAGTTTATCTAGGCTGCGAACCACTATATAAGAAAGATGGTTTTTCTGAGCGCGTAAGAGGAATATGCTCAGGCTTGGGCAGGATGCATAATTTAGAATTGCACGTTCTTGGCTCTTTGAAAATCAAGCAAGGGAGTAGCAATTTTAAAGATTTCTATGAATATCGTTATAAAACTTTAGGTCGAATATGTGCCTATTATGCATCCGGATTTTTTGAGAGAAGTGGGATAAGTAGTCTAGTTCGAGGATTAGACATGCGCATGGCAAGGAATGCGTGGAGGGCACTCTTAAAAGCAGATGTTGTGATATTCGAAGATTTATCATTTTCACGTCCACTTACAAAATTAAAAAAGAGATTGGAAAGAGAAGGAAAAAAATTAGTTCTTATATGCAATTTACATAATGTTTATAAAGAAGAATCGAAAGTTGAGATGTATGCGGCGAGAAATTCGGATTTAATTTTAGTATGTTCCGAAGAAGAACGAAATTTACTTCTTAGAAAATATTCGGGTATTGGAATTGATGAGAAAAAGGTAATAATTGTAGAGAATGGAATGACGCCTGCGCAGGTTTCAACAAGAGAAAAAATTAAGAAAAGGAGTTTTTTTATTGGAAGCGCCTATGGACCGAATGTTGAGGCTGTAAGATTCATAATTAAACTATCAGACTATTTGGAAGACTGGGAGCATGTAATTGTGGGGGGGGTTTGTGAACTAATCGACGAAAGAGAAAAAGAAGAGAGGAGTAAAAAGATAAAATTTTTAGGAAAACTAGAAAGGAGCGAGATAGAAAAAGTGATTGAGGACTGTGGAATTGCATTATGTCCTTTATTCGAAGGGAGTGGGACAAGCCTAAAAATGGTAGACTATCTGACACATGCGCTTCCAACAATCTCAACAAGGCTTGGAGCGCGCGGGCTTGGACTTACTCCTGGTGTTCATTACCTCGAAGCAGAAAGATTAGAAGAGTTCGCACAGGCAATAAAGAAACTCGAGAGAGATGAGGAATTGTACAAGAGATTATCACATGAAGGAAAAGCATTCGTAGATGGGAAATTTGATTGGGTAATTCTCGTAGATAAAATCGATAAAAGAATAGTCGATTTGGTAGGAAAGAAATAGCGATGAAATACTACCTTTGAGGTAGAAAAACCATCTTGCAAATCTTGCAAACAAGGTTAAATTACCAACCTATTACCAACCTAATAGAAATATAGATAGTGCAAAAATTCCAGCAAGAATGCAATATGGTGCAAAGAGATGTATTCTATTCGATTTTAGAACCTTCATGAGCATAAACAAAGAAAGATAACCTACTAAAGAGGCAACGAGGAAACCTAGCGCAAAGGGGAGGAATTCAGAATAGGAGAATCTCATAACGTCATCTACATGAAGAAGAGTGCCTGCTATTATAGGCGGGATTGAAACAAGGAAAGAGTATCTTCCTGAGGTCTCCTGCTCTATACCGAGAAGGACACCTGTTCCTATAGTTGAACCTGAGCGGGAAAGTCCTGGCATAGCAGCCAAGCCTTGCACTATTCCGATTATCAAAGCATCTTTAAAACTCATATCTTCAAACTTTCGTTTTGCAATTACTTTTCTCGTGGAAAAAAGGATAACGGCAGTTGTGAAAAACATTAGCGCTAAGATTATTAAAGAAGAGTATATGTCTTCAATAAAAAAGTCAATTAAAAGACCTATTATTCCGGTAGGGATGGTACTGATTATTATACATAGACACAACCTTCTTTTTGGATTGCATACGACTTCTTTAAAAGGTTTCTTTTTTGAAATCTCTTTTATGATTTCGAATAATTGCTTGATAACATCTTTTATCTCATTTCTAAAGAAAGAGATTAGCACGAGCAAAGTTGCAAAATGAATAAACATATCGAATGCAAAAGGGACGTCTTTACTAAATATATGCTGAAATAAAGCAAGATGCCCTGAGGAAGATATTGGCAACCATTCTGTTAGCCCTTGTATTATGCCGAGAAGAACGGCATCAAATAAATCCATGCACATGGATAAGGCATTGCTGAATAAAACATTTTCTTAACGACCAAGATTTATGAGTAAGTGAGTAACTTATGAGTAACAGAGTAACTTACGAGTAAGTTTCAATCTCATCAGCGATTGAATTTAACACTGCAGCACGGGTAAATCTTTTATTGTATTCTTCGACTTCAGCCCGAAATGCAAGCCTATCGTCTCGAGAAAAATCAAGATACTTTTTCAAAGCATTTGCAAGACCCTGCAGGTCATTTACCTCGAAAGTAGAGCCGAATTTGCCAATTGTTTCAGGGAGGGCTGAGATATTTGTACCCACAAATGGCGTGCCACATGCATAAGATTCAATAACAGGGACGCAAAAACCTTCGTGAACACTTGCCGTTGCAACTACATCTACCGCGTTGTAATACAAAAGAAGTTTTTCGTCAGGCAACCTACCTAACAGTTGCACTTTACCCTCAAGTTTATCTTTCTTGATTTTTTCCTTAATTTCGTTCTCTGCGCTCCCTCCTCCTACTATTAACAACTTTGCATCGCTATAATCTAACTTCGCAAACGCATCGATAAGAAAATCAACTCTTTTGTGTTTTTCAAGTCTGCCTACATACAGCACTCCTTTTTTAATTCCTGTTTCTTGTTTACATTCGTCTATATCAAGCATTCTATAAATTGACTTTATGTATAAATCAAACTTTTTTATTTTCCCTTTTATTTTTTCACGAACTCCGAGAGGAAAAGAACTTAGAAATTCATCTACCATATATTGCGAATGTGCGATAATGCGAACTGCATATAGAGATAGATACCATGTTGCAAAATGTTCTGTAATAAGTTGTAGTTTCATTCCGGGTCTCGGGACGTATTTTATAGGTGTAATTCCATGATAATCGAGAATTAGTTTTGCGCCGTTATTAACACTGCTATTAAATTTTACAAAAGGTAAGAATGGCTTGTATATGTCGATTGCAGAAATCCCGCATAATATTATATCGAATTTCTGTTTAAGTAATTTAGGTAGGTCTTTTCCGACATAAACAGGATAAGGTCTATTTGGAAAATCAGATGCATTGCATGCAATAGAAACCTCATGACCACGTTCGAGCAGTTGTTCACCCAAGCCGTTAAAATAATCCCCTAAGGCATCTGCCTTTTTCAACATTGCAGTCGATATAAGAACCCTAAGTTTCTTTTTTCTGTTTTTGTTTTTTTTCTCCAAGCCGCCACCTCAAAATTAAAATTCAATATTTATCAATTCTTATCTCATTCTCATTTCCTATCATTTGCGCTCTTTCGTATTCTATTATTCATTCTCATTTCCTATCCTATTATTTCTCAATTCATATTCCTATCTGTGTCATATCTATATCTTCACCACTATATCTTCTCCATGCATCAGATACCTTGCACCATACCTGCATATTTAACACATTTACAAATTATATGTTAATATATACAAATTCATACTCTCTGTTTGTATTATCCATTACATCTATACATTTGCAACGATTTTAATCACGTCGCCATCTAAAAGTTCATATTCTGCGCCGATTACCCTCCTTGTTCTTGCATTTATTGCGCGAATGAAATTCTTTCCGAGTTCAGTATGCACTTTGAATGCTAAATCCTTTGCAACACTTCCTCGTTTTAGCAGATAGGCATCTGGTAGCACCCTACCTTCTTTGTCTGTTAATTTACCTTCATCTTCAACTGGATATACTACTATAAGGTCTAGCATCTTGAATACTGCGTACTCTATACATTTTTGCACTCCGGTTCCATTATTCTTAGAAAGAAAGTTTCGCATCTTTTCAAGTGCGGTCTGCTGTTTATCTGATAATTTCGCGCCCGAACGAATCTTAAAATCAGTATCACCTGGCAAATAATCGATTAGTCCTGCCTTTTGTGCTTTCCTTAATGCAAGTTCTATTTCAGCACTTGTGGGTATTAAGATATAATTCTGCTCTTTAGCATAATTTTCGAGTTTTTTCAAATTCTCAGGTGGCGCGATGTCTGCCTTATTTGCAGCGATGAGCATAGGCTTGGAGATTCGCCTTATTGAATCCGCCAGTCTAAGAAGGTCTTCTTCCGTCCATCTTGAAGGTCTGGAATCAAGCCCTGCGTTTTTTACTGCGAGAGCCATCTCTTTTTCAGATATGCCCAAGCCGGTAAATCTTTCAACAAGAACGTTTTCGATTTTTCCGCCTTCGGTCTCGCATCTTTTTGCAACCTTCTCAAATCCTCTTCCAAGAATGTCTCTCAACCAATAAGCAATTTCAACTTCGAGAAACTTTATATCTTCGATTGGGTCATGTGTCCCTATTTGCACAATATTTCCGTTATTGTCTGTAGAGCCCGAAGCATCAATTACATGAATGAGCGCACTTGCTCTTCTTAAATCGTCGAGGAATTTAATACCTCGCCCTTTACCTTTATGAGCATCGGGAACAAGCCCTGCGACATCTATCATTTCTACAGGTATGAATCTGGTGCCATTTTCACATCTTGAATTTCTTGGATTGCATTTTGTCTTGAAATCTTCATGAGGGCATTTTGCACGCACGTAAGTAATTCCCTTGTTTGCTTCGATGGTAGTAAATGGATAATTTGCAATAGAGGCAGGTGCTAATGTAGTCGCACAGAAAAAAGTGCTCTTTCCCACGTTGGGTTTTCCAACAACGCCGAGTTCCATATCTTCAAGATAGGACTAACGAATTAAAAGGTTTGTGATGTTTGTTTTGTTTATTTTTGCTTAATTGATTGCGTGCTATTTCTCGTTCTGTATAAATCTCTTATTCTTGAAAATTTCAGCACAGCACAGGACGGAACAAAAATTACAGGCAAACAAAAATGGTAAAATATTATAATTCTATTCAGTGTAAGAAAGAGAGGATACAGTATAAGAAAGAGAAGATAGGTTAATGAATATAATGAATAGAGAGAGGGTTTCATGCCGGTTATAACAGTAGATTATGAAGATTTGATGAGATTAATGTCGCGTGGTTCGGGTTTGTCGATAGACGAAAAGGAACTTATAAAACGATATAGTATGGAAAGTATATTAGAAACAATCCCTCATCTTGGGGGTGATGCCACAATAAAGGACGGAAAGCTAGAATTAGAATTTTTCCCGAACAGACCTGATTTGTTTTCAGTAGAAGGGGTAGCAAGAAGTTTAAGGAACTTTTTAGGATTGCAAAAAGAGAGCCAGGTTTATAGGATTGGAAAATCAGATATTATCCTTTATTGCGATGAAAAGAGCGTAAGTGATGTTAGACCGCATATAGTAGGATGTGCAGTAAAAGGCTTGGTAATGAGCGACTATGCAATAAAGTCTATAATGGATTTGCAGGAGAAACTGCATGGTAGTCTTGGAAGAAAACGAAAGAAGGTTGCAATAGGTGTTCATGACCTTGATAAAGTAACACCGCCGTTTACGTATAAAGGAGTAGAGCCTCGAGAGATTGCATTCGTGCCTTTACAGTCGAATGAGAAGATGGATTTGGTTGAGATACTTGAGAAACATGAGAAAGGAAGAGCATATGCAGACATACTCGAAGGTAAGGAGAGATACCCAATCATATTGGATTCTAAAGGAGAAGTTCTTTCGTTTCCGCCTATAATAAATGGTGCGCTTACTGCTCTTACAGAAGAGACGAGGAATATCTTTATAGATGTTACAGGGACTGACAAGCAGGCAGTGAACTTTGCGCTAAATATAATAGCAACATCACTTGCAGAACGCGGCGGGCATATTGAGAGTATAAGGCTTATTACAGGCGATGTAGAAGAGATATTGCCTCATTTAGATATGAGAGAGAGGAGCGTTAATTTAGAATATGCCTCACAGATACTTGGCGTTAAGATTACAGAAAAAGAGGCTTCGAATGCTCTATCAAGGCTTGGATATTCTATCTTGAAGACCACAAGAAATGAGGTTAGAGTAGGAATACCTGCATATCGTGCAGATATAATCCATGAGATAGATGTTATAGAGGACATTGCGATTGGATATGGGTATGAGCGAATACCGATAAGTCTGCCAAGGGCTCTTACATTTGGGGAGCCGAGAGAAATAGAGAAAGTTGGCGAAAGATTGCGTACGATTTTAGTAGGCTTGGGTTTCCTTGAAGTAATGACGATGACGCTTGCAGGGAGCGAGGAACAATATACGAAGATGTGTTATTCTGAAGAGGAGATGAAGGAGATTACAACTACTGTAAAGAATCCCTTAACTGAAGGGATAAATATGCTACGTACTTGGCTTACGCCTTCTTTAATGGTAGTGCTAAGAGCAAATAAGCATAGAGACCTTCCACAGAAGATATTCGAGATTGGGGACGTGGTGCATAAAGGAAAGAATAGGAGAAAGATGGCTTTTGTTTCGATAAGCGCGAAATCTTCGTTTACAGAAGCAAAATCATTAGCAGAGGCAGTGATGCGAGATATGGGCGCGAAATATTCGTTTGTAGGTAAAGATTATCCGCACTATATTCCAGGTAGAGCATGTGCAATTATGTTGAAAAAGGATATCGATGGTATAAAAGAGATTGAGATTGGGAATTTTGGAGAGTTACATCCTAAGGTAATAACCTCTTTTGAACTTGGCTATCCTGTGATTGCATGCGAGATAGATATAGAATGTTTAGAATGATGGAATGTTTATAACGAAGGATAAATAAGAAGGTTAGTTTTTTCTATCAGTATTCTATTCTGATAGTGCAGGTGCGAGAATGGACGAAGTTTGGGTAGAAAAATACAGGCCTCGGAAATTATCAGAGATAGTAGGGCAGAAGGAGATTACAGAAAGGTTGATATCTTATGTAAGAACAAAGAATCTGCCGCACCTGTTATTTGCAGGAACTGCAGGAACTGGAAAAACAACTTCTGCAATTGCACTTGCACGAGAACTTTATGGCGAAGAATCATGGAGGCTGAACTTTCAAGAGATGAACGCATCAGACGAGAGAGGTATTGATGTTGTAAGAACTAAGATAAAGGATTTTGCAAGGACCGCGACCATGGGAAACTTTCCATTCAAGATAATATTTCTTGATGAGGCTGACGCGCTTACTCCAGATGCGCAATCTGCGTTAAGAAGAACCATGGAAAAATATACTCAAACATGCAGATTTATACTATCCTGCAACTATTCTTCAAAGATAATAGACCCAATCCAATCAAGATGTGCTGTTTTTAGGTTCAGACCTTTAAAAGCAGAAGATATAAAAGCGCGCATTCGTGAGATTGCATCTAAGGAGAATGTAAGTATAACAGAAGACGGCTTGGATGCTCTGATATATGTTTCGGGTGGGGATTTAAGAAAAGCGATAAATTCGCTGCAAGTCGGGGCTGTATTCGGCGAGAAAATCACAGGAGATACCTTATACAGGGCGACAGCGACTGCAAGACCTGATGACATAAAGAAATTAATTGCGCTTTCTGTAGAGGGGAAATTCATTGAGGCAAGAGAAAAACTAGACGAACTTTTAATAAACTACGGACTTTCGGGCGAGGATATAGTAAGACAGATACACAAAACGATATTTGATTTGGGAATTCCTGATGAGATGAAAGTAGACTTTGTGGAGCGGCTTGGAGAGGCAGAATTTAGGATAATCGAAGGGTCGAATGATAGAATACAATTAGAATCACTCCTTGCGTATTTCGCATATGCAGGAAAGAAGTATAGGTAATAATTACAAAGAATTACTTCGAAGATTTACTTTGAAAAAAGTATGGATGTTTTAGAAAATGTAGCATATATTTCAGAAGAGAAAGAACTTATTTGAAGGAAATATCTGAAGGAAAGGATAATGTTCCATGATATAAAATTTTATATGTGCATCTTTCAGAGATAATTGCAGCAAGTTATCATTTAGTTACTATATTATCATATACAATAGGGGTTGTGCTTCTATCGAGAAATTACAGAAACATATCCACTAGGTTAACTGCATTTACCCTTTTCTCATATACTGCATGGGCTGCGTTATATACAGTTATAATAGTAGAGGAGGGTTTGGACGAATTACTTTTTGGTTTTGCGCTTTTTGTACAAAGTATCTTTTTTCCTCTTCTTTATTTAACAATTCGTAGTTTCAAAGAGATTAGAAAATATGACTTTCTGATTTTCTTAATACCAATTGTTGTGCTTATGTATCTACTTATATTCGAGCCCATAGGGAGTATTGCGCTCAATCCGTTCGTTTATTTTTATGAAGTAATTACACCTTTATTGATAGCATTCTTAATAATTCTAAATATTACAATTTATATGGGTTATCAGGTATATCGTGAAATAATGGATTTTGTAACAAAGGAAAGGTTTTTTTATCTTATGCTTTCGTTTTCTTTGATTGGGTATATTTGTATTTTTGAGATATTCTTGCATGTTAATTCCTTAGTTGGTTTAGTAGCGGTTTTAAGAGGTTTACCACATTTAACAGGTGTCCCCCATTTAATTTCATTGGCAGTATTGAGTTACGCTTTCCTATTTAAGTCAACAACTTCTCAATTAGGAAAAGTACAGATTAGATACGAGGCTAATATCGATAAAAGACTCAAAGATTCAGCGAATGAGTGAAACAGATAACGATAAGAATATGAATTAAGAAAGCAATGGAACCTTGGTGGTTCATTGAACACACATAGGCATATAGCATTTGCGTTGGCGCTCTTAATCGTTTTTGGAATTTTATTTACAGCATTTATAGCAAATACTGAAACGGAAACTAAAAAGAATAAAATAGACGATACAAGGGGATTTAGAAGTGCAAATACTGGAAATAGTCCAAACGTTGATGGAGGGCGGGGGAGTTATAGGATATTTTTCGGTAATTTGCATGCCCATACGTCAATCTCAGATGGAGAAGGTAGACCTGCAGATGCTTTTGCATATGCGAGAGATGTTGCGGGCTTGGACTTTATGGCTGTAACAGACCATGCCGAACAGATAATGCCATCTGAGTGGGATGAGATTGTAAGTTCAGCGAACCATTTTAATCAAGATGGCGAATATGTTGCCATATATGGATTTGAGTTTGCGGACGTTCTCCAGGGGCATATATGCGTTTGGAATTCTTCTACGAATTTATACAATCTTTTTTTATCGGAATTTTATGATTGGATAGTCCTTCATCCTGAGGCAGTTGCGGGATTTAATCATCCGGGCGAGCAAGCAGGTTGTTTTAATAACTTTGCATTTGTAAATGACGAGACAGACCAGCGGATTGTGGGGATTGAATGTTTCAATAAGGATATGGATAGTTACCAGACCTATTTTCCAAAATATATCCAAGCGCTCGATAATGGCTGGCATATAGCGCCTACTGCAGGGCAGGATAACCACGATGCAAATTGGGGAACTAAGAATGCGCTTCGTACTGCGGTTCTTGCGAACAATCTTACAAGAGGAGAAATCCTTGATGCGCTTTTAAAAAGAAGATGTTATGCAACAAACGATAATAATCTACAATTGCACTTTTATGGTAACGGCTTGGAGATGGGCTCCATCGTTGTAGGTTCGTGTCTAACGTTAAATCTTACGATAAATGACCCTGATGCAGAATCTATTAGGAATGCGACAATATTTACAAACAATGGAGTTATTGTTCATCATGAGACTTTATCGGGTTCGCGCCCTTTTGTGAACATAACAATAGAACCAATCACAACACCGAGATATTTCTTTGCAAGAGTGTACGAATCAGATGGAGATGTTGCGTTTACCGCACCTATTTGGATATACCCAACATATAACTTCATGCCTGTTGCGAATGCAGGACCTGACATAAATGTTAGCACATACACGCCTGTAACCTTAAATGGGACTGCAAGTTACGATGAGGAAGACTGTCCTTTAGGCGATATTACAGGGACAATTCTTACATATAATTGGACGATTTTAAGTTATCCTCAAGGGCTTTCAAGTGCTCCTACCTTATACAACTCCACAACATCCAAGCCGTATTTTATACCGCCCAAGCCAGGGTCTTACATAATATATCTTAAAGTGCGAGATTCGAATGGAGTATGGAGCGCATACGATACGGTAACTGTGTATGTAGAGAATAACAAGCCTGTGGCAGATGCAGGTGAAAATAAGAGCGTGAAGTTTTTGGAGGTAGTCCAACTTGATGGAAGTGGGTCAAGAGATTTAGAAGACTGTCCTTTAGGAGATACTTCTGGAGTTCTTCAGTATGAGTGGCTAGTAGTTCAAGACCCTACGGGGACTGTTGCACTTGACGACCCGCATAAACAGAAACCAAAATTTACAGCACCTACGATAGAAGGAGATTACAAGTTTTCTTTAAGGGTCCGAGATTCGTACGGAGCAAGTTCAGAACCTGATGTTGTAACGATTACTGTACAATGGAGAGACCTACCGCCTAAAGTGTCTCAAGATGCGCCTGCAGAAGTGTATCTTACCGAAGATGTTCCTGATGATACCATATCGTTATTCGATATATTTATAGACGATTCGCAGTTATACTATGACTGTCCTACTAACGAAGAGACTATTAATATTACGATAGAGTTTCTCGAAGGAGGAAAAATCAGGATTACACCATATGAGAATTGGTTTGGTAATCAGAGCGTGTCTATTTCTGCAAGCGATAATGCGAACGCGCCTGTATGGTGGAACTTTACAGTGAAAGTATTACCTGCAAACGATTTCCCAAAGATAATTTCTATAGGGGAAAAAGTCCCAAGCCAGGGTGTTGTGCCTGGTTTTGAGGTAAGATGTGGAGGTTGGTTAAATCTCAGTTTAGAAGTTTTAGATGAAGATATTGCAAGAGGAGAAGAACAGAGTTTGGTTGTGGAATGTAATCTATCTTCGATAGTGATAACTGGGTCTGTGAATTTAGGCGCGAGCATTCAGAGATACAATCTGAGTTATAATCCTGACAGGACGAGCGAGGGTTTGCATGCTGTTTCGGTTGTGGTTCGAGATAGTGATGGTGGACTTGATTCAGTCAGTTTTATGATAAATGTAATATTTGTAAATAGTGCGCCTGTGTTAGAGAATGGGCAGAGCAAGATAATTGCATCTCCCCAAAATGGTACCAAAGTGTGTGCAGGGGAGAGCATATATCTGAATGCTTCAAAATTTATAGATATAGATGGAGACAGGCTAACATATACGTGGACTTCTGATATTGAAGGAAAGACTTTATACAGCGGGTTTTTATCGTCGATAAAAATAATTTTAAACAAATTGGGTTGGCATACAATAACACTAAAAGTAGATGATGGGCATGGGGGCATAGTTACCTCGAGCGTAAAGATAGTTGTTGATAAATCAGAAGATAATAATGGAGGTACGGATAATACAGATACTGGAGATGGGATAATCCCTGTCATTCCAGGCTTGGATGACGACATCGGGCTTGGGAGCAACAGCGGAATAATTCTGCTAGTTCTTCTTCTTGTGATATGTGTATGTGCTATTGTAGGCTTGGGGATTTATCTCAGATTGAGAAGAAAGGAAAGAGATTATTATGAGAGTAAGGAAAAGAAAAGAAAGATTGCTGGCTTGGAAAATGTAGAAAAGGTAGTAGATGATAAAAAAGAAAGAAAAGAAGAGGATAAAGGGAAAGATGTTGATGAAAAAGAGAATAAAGAGGTAGAGAATAAGGAAGATAAAGAGAAAAGCGATAAAGAAGATAGAATGAATCAAGAAGAGAAAGAGATAGAAAGTAAAGAAGAGAAAGAGGAAAAAGATATTGATGAGGGAAAGAAGGAGGATATTAATAAAGATATGAAAAAAGAAGGGAAAGAAGAGAATGATGGTAAAAACAAAGATGAGAAAGGAGCAGTAGAGACGAGGAAACTAGATTCGAAACAGGTTGAACTTGAGGCAAAAGAAACTGATGTTGAAATGAAAAAGTGAAAGGCAGTGAAGGTTGTAAAATGGAAGTGCTAACAGCAGAAGAGGTAAGAAAAAGATTTGGTCCAATGTTTTGCAATGAGTTTTACACGATAGTGGATAAGAAGATTGGAAGGGCGCAGATAATAGAAGGGTGTATTGCAAAAGGTCCTATAGAATGGGACGCAGTTAACAGGAAGCGAGCAGGGGGAATAGTCGAAAGTGTGGAAGTTGATGGAACTAGGCTGTGCATGAATGTAAAAATAGGTAAAGAGAGAGTATCATTTGGTCCATCGAGCCGAGATGTGGGCGCGCAAGCGCTAGAAGGATTGGAAGTTGTTGGAGATGAGGTAGAAACAATCTGGCTTGGGCTTGCAGGTGCATCTGTAGGTATAGGTGCATGTCTTGCACAGGCGCCTGGCGTGGTTCGTGCTGAATACGATGACATTTCGCATATTGGTGGTGCGCATAAGGTAAGGGTAAAGATAGTAACGAAAAAGATGATAAGGATGCTTTATTCGATTGACGATACAGATACAAAAGAAGGAGGAGCAACTTGGGCTTTGGCTTTAAAGATGAGCCGAGAACCTGAGATTTCGAATGTTGGAAAGATGCTTGAACATAGGATTGTGCAGTTAAATCCATATGTAAAAGAAAAGACAACAAACTGCTGTGCTACGGTTGTTTCGTTTGCTGTCGAAGAACCGAAAAAAGAGATTCTTACGAAAAAAGTTATAGAATATGTTGCAAAAAATACGTTTTCGAAAGAGACATGTGTTGCATATTATGAAGGATTATCCATACCTCGAGAACTTGTGGATTTTGGCTTGGCTGCAAAAAATTCATTTTTAGCAACTAATTTGGCGTTTCAGGCTGCTGATAAATCAGGTGCTATTGTGAAAGTGGTTACTGGAGAGAGAGGTGCGATAGGAGCAGTTGCCGGCTTGGGTTGTTTTGACTTGGGTCTGAAAGCAGCATCGTTACCGACAGACAATTTATGAATAAAAGATAAAATTAAGGTTAAATAGATGTAATTGTATCTTGAAGTGTATTTGTGATTTGATGAGCTCGGCGAGTAGAGATGAACAGAGAGCATATGGAGGGATAGAGATTCGAGGTTTTTCGAAAGCAGTCTCAGAAGCAGCCTATAGGGCGTATGAACGTAAACTTTTCAACGAGATAAAAAATGGACCTATACCAAAACATATTGCAATTATAATGGACGGAAATAGAAGGTCTGCACAAAAACTTGGCTTGGACCCTACCATGGGACATGTTCTCGGAAAGAACAAACTCGAGGAAGTAATGGAATGGTGCATAGAATTAAATATAAGAATCCTTACAGTATATGCGTTTTCGACTGAAAATATAATGAGAGATGAGAAGGAAGTAAAGGCGTTGATGAACCTGTTTCAGGAGAACTTCAGGAAAGCAGCAGATGACCCCCGCATCCATAAGCACAAGATAAAGATAAGAGCAATTGGCGAAATAAGTATGTTACCACAAGAAGTGCAGGAATCGATAAGATATGCAGAGGAGAGAACGAAGGATTATGACCAATATCAGTATAATATTGCGGTTGCTTATGGTGGTAGGCAAGAGATAGTATCTGCGATTCGAGAGATTGCACAGCAGGTGAAAGATGGAAAACTTGCAGTCGAAGATATTGATGAAACTACAGTTTCAAAGAATTTGTTTACGGGCGACTTGCCAGACCCCGATTTAATTCTTAGAACATCCGGTGAAGAAAGGATTTCGAATTTTCTATTATGGCAGTTAGCATATGCAGAACTCTATTTTTCAGATGTGTACTGGCCTGAGTTCAGAAAGATAGATTTCATGCGTGCTATTAGGTCGTTCCAAAGACGAAAAAGAAGGTTTGGAAAATAGAAATCCCTTTTGCTCATTTGATTTATTTTCTTTTGATTTATTTTAATTAGTCTTCGTATCTTTAGACTCATTTTCAGTTCCAAATTCATTTTTCAGTTTTCTTTTTATCATTCTGCTTATTTGGTCGGGGAGCCTTGTTAATTTTGGAATTCTGTAACCATCTAGAGCCTTTTTTGTAATCTCTATACATTCGTATAGAGTGATGCGGTTTCCTACGGAGACGAACACGGGTTTGGTTGATTCCTTGCTTCGTAGTGCCGCGCCTATTATTTTTCCTCTGTATCTGATATACGAGAAATCGCCTTTATTAGGTCCGGGTTCTTCATATTTTCCTATAAGGAGGCTCTTTGCAATCCCGAAAGTAGGCTTGGTAACGAAAAAAGAAGCATGACTTGCTAATCCCAAGTTTCGAGGATGTATAAGCCCATTTCCATCGAATACAAAGATATCAGGCTCGTATTCAGGTTCTATCTTTTCTGCTGTTTTTATGAATACTGGAAGTTCACGAAAAGATAGAAATCCTGGTATGTATGGAAAGTTCGCTTCTACAACTGCGGTATATGTTTTAAGAAGGTTAATGCTTGGATATTCAAATAGCGCAATGACACCCAAGCCTAAATTACCCTCATAGGATACATCGAACCCTGCAATAAGTTTAGGCTCTTTCTCAAGTTTTTTCTGCACTATTTTTTTAGACAAATCTTTTTGCAGACTGTACATTTCTGATATTGAAAGAGAAAAATCATGTGGTCTTTTTACGAACATTGGTACCTCGCTTTATAAACAACTTTAAACAACCATCAATATAATGCTCGCAGTATAAATAACTTCATAAATTACCCTACCTTAAATAACCCTACCTCATAAAATAACCCTCATAGGAAAAAAAATAAAAAACGATTTGAACAGAGATTTGAACAGAGCCTCAGAATCAATATCTTCTTCTCATGATATAGGATACAATTAGTGCAAGTGCTATTGAGGTAATAAGTAAGTGTATTTCGAAACCAGGCGACGGCTTGGCAACTGATATGCTTTTCTTGATTGAAGAATGAGAAGATTGATAAACAAGAACTGTAACGCGATGGTCTCCCTGTGAAGGTTTCCAAGAGATATTGAATTCTATAGATGAGTTTCCAGGGACAAGAGGTACGGTAACATTCCCGCCTTTAATCTCTTTTCTTCCATCGAAGAACACAAGTTGAACATTTTGAGCATCTGCCTGGCTTGGATTTGTTATAGTTACTATAATTTTAATTTTATCTCCTTCGGTTGGATTTTTCTTTGAGAACTTAATGCCCGTAAGATTAACATAGAAGTTAATTGTGGTAGTGGCATTATTGTTCTCTTCTCTTCTTTCTGCGATTCTGTTGCCATAATCAGGGACTACAGAGATTGTATGTAGACCATGAGAGACGTTATTAGCAATCCAGGTATAATTTACTGGAATTTGCACAAGTTCGCCTAAAGATTGGATGGTTATGTTATGGATAAGGATAGTTCCATCAAGGACAAATCCAATTTCGAATGGCGTCGATGCGCCCCCGGCATTTGTAACATTTGCTCTTATCTCGATGGTATCTCCAATAGTCGGGTGAGAATCAGATATGCGAATGTCAGTAGCAGCAAAATCAGGGATGTGGAATTCAAGTTCGATTTCGCCACTCGATGCGAAACCAGGTTCTCCCACCATTATTGGAAATTTAGGAGAATTTTCCTGAACTGCGATTGAAAATTTGTATATCTTTGTAAGGTCAGAGAATTGAACATCATCCATGTTACCTGTATTCAATTTGCGTTTTATCTCAAGAGTCCATGCGTTATTTGACCAGTTGCCTTTTGCACTAACATCTGCTCTGCTTGCATCAGGTTTGCGTATTATGTATGCAGCATAAATCTCGCTATTATCTGCGGGCGTGTAATTTGCAGGCAGTGGAACTTCTGTACCTTGCACAATAAACCTCTGGTCTGTTCCATCTCCTGTTGTCTTGTATTTAGGATAATCGTTTGTAAACGGAATGGTGCTGTCGTTCCCATCTTCGTAGTTCTGAGAATTAGGTCTGTATGTAATTATAGATGTTGTAAATGTATCGTTTAAAATTTTAGGCGTCGAAGGATTGCTATAATCAAGGTTTAAGTCATCTGCATAATTTAGATAGTTTGTCTTCCCTGCAGACCAAGCCCATAGGTCTTTTGGATTTGTCGAGCCTTCGGCGGTATCTTTCCATTGTACTACAAAACCATCATCTCCGCCAGTTGTTATCCAATTCGACCAATATATCCAATGATATACGCTTTCGCCAGGGCGCGTAACGCCTGAAGTCTGCGGCGTATCTGTCCATATTGCAGACAAATAAAGGTAATCCTTATCGTACAAAGCCTTCATTCGAACACTTGTTGGATAACTTGAGCCCCCGCCTGATACTGTAACTGTAAGTTCAGGCGCCGTGCTCCATGATTGTTCATCTAATTTACCGTCGAGAGTAATAGTATCTGGTGTAAGTTTTGCAGTTAATCTAGGCGCTGTTGTTTGCCCAGAAACATGCTCATCTATTGGTACTAAAAAATAACTCCATAACAAGACTACCACAGCGACAAACGCAAACTTGGCAGAACTTCTCTTCATATAATCACCAAAATCGAATTACTATCTCTATATATAAACCTTCTTAAAGAACCTGCCTAATTCTAAAATTAGACATCGAGTTTTTAGGTTTACAATTTTTACAATTATAACTACAACTTATTATAATATTATAATATAATCACAACTTAATTACAACTTGTTACAACTTGTCCCAATCAGTAGATTCGGGTTCTTCGTCGTCAAATCTAAGTTGTAAATTACTCTCTTCGGGCTTATTTTCTTTCTTTTCTGAACCTTTATCTTTCTGCTTATGTTCTGCGTTCGTATATTTGCTCATATCAAGTTCGCCAGAATCTAATAGAATTATGTCATCCAAAGGTTCCGGCTTGGGAATTTCTCGCTTGGTCTTTTCACTATCTGTTTTTTCATGTTTGGGTTGATTAGAACTTGTTTTTATATCTTGGAGAATATGTTGTTTTTGTTCGGGAACTTCCTCGTGAGAATCGACAATCTTTAAATCAGCATCCCATAACTGCTCCTCTTCAGGTTGCAGATATTTTGGAAGTTTGGCTACCTTATATTTATGAATCAATTCTTCTTTTTTAATATCTTTTATCTCTTTTCCACCGATTATAATACTATCTTTCTCTTTATACCTCTCATTATCTATCTCTTCGATATTTTTCTCATTTTTATCATCCTTACTTTTCCTGTGCTTGTCATCAATCCCTATTTTTTGCAAGTTTATTTTGTCTAACTTATCTATCATGCTTTCTCCATTCTCTTCTACATTTGCAAACTCTTCTTTTTCGTTCTCCTTCTCGTTCCCCTTATATATTTCATAACCTTCCTCATTATTTCTTGATAAAGTATATCCTCTCAAATCCTTCTTTCTCAACTTAGGCCAGATACTGTTCTTTTCAACCTTCTTTGGACTCCAGGTAACCTTCTCCTTTTTTGTCCATGTTTCATCAATCTTTTTACTTTCAAGCCGTTTAGGACTCCAAGCCTGCTCTTCAACTAACCTACGTCTTTTTTCTGCAACTGGCAACTCTTTATATTCATAAACACCTAACTTTTCTAATGTGCTTTTTTTTGGTCTTGCAAGAATATCAGGCACTTTCTTTTCTACAACTTTGCTCCTTTGATATATCTTGTTCTTTTCTTTTTTATCTTCATTTATGTCGTTATTATCGGTTATCTCCTCAACTAAACCCTCTTTTACTAAACCTTCTTTTGATACTACTTTTAATCTCTCATTTTCTTTGTTCTCGATTTCGAGTTCATCGTCAGAAATCTCAGGAGTTACCAAATGCTCGCTCGACCATCCTTTTTTAGGTCTTGATGCAAAACCCTTAACATTTTCATCATGAACGCCTATAACATCTGCTACTTTGTCCACAAGTGTATCTATTGCAGAATCTACTCTATGTGGTGCATCGTCAAAGAAAGAATACTGCCCCGTAATCTTATATCCTTTAACTACTGTTGTTTTTGTTCCCTCGTCTGCAAGTACTCCTCCTATCAGAGAAAATAAAATTATAATTGCAAAATAGTTCATTTGTGCAGTAAGAACAGATGAGAACGAAGTTACAAGAACATCAATATATGGAATACCCACAGGAAGAATCTCTGAAATGCGTTCTGACACGTATTTTGGACCTTCGACAAGCCATTCTTTTGGTATTGGAAGATAACCCATGTCTATAGAATAAGCCAAGCCGAGAATGATTGCCGCAGGGACTGACGACGATATTAACGCTTTTGAGGCGCTCCCGGCTTTTCTACCACCTATATAACCTGCAATCATCTGTCCATATATTGGAAACCACCAAAGTAGAATTGCAAACACAAAAGTCCATTTCATGCCTTGCCAGACGCCCGTATTCGAATAACTTGTATGTTCTGTTCTTTTCTCTTCTTCTGCATCTTCAACCATCTGTTTCTTTTCTTCTAACAAGTCCTCAAGGTGTTTTTCTACACTTTTAGAAGGTACCTTACTTCGGCTTGGAGTATAAGATGCAGACATTCTCCCTCCAAAAATTAAAGTTCTCCACCGCTCGACATCAATCTTGCTTTCTTTCTCTCTTTTGTTGTATAAAGGAGCATTTCATCCCAACGCACTTCATGGTCATAGCCATGTTCACGAAGGAACGAAGACAAGGTCTCGGTTACACGCACAATATCTTCAGAACGCGAGGCTCTGTAAATGTAAAACTTTACTCTCTTATCCTCGCCAGGTATGGGAAAAATCATGCGTACACGATTATTTCTATTGTATCCTTCGGGTTTCCTATTTTTAGATATGTCCTGCATATTATTCTTTATAAGCATTTTTATAAAATCCTCATCTTCGTCATATTGATTAGTCTCACGTAAAAAGGTTACCATCAAATCTTCAAAGATTGGCTCTAGGTCTTTGTAGGTTGTTCCTTTTGGAAATATGATATGTCCGCTTTTTGCTCCCAAATCCATCCCCCTGCAATAACTGCTCTAAACTACTGCCGTAAACTAATTAATTCATATATATACTTTTATTGAACTGTTATTACATTATTCTCTCGATTTTTCCAACAAATGGCTTTAGCCAACATATATGCCTTTCCTCGTCTTTTATTATTTGTTGTAAGGTTTTAAAATACTCCTCGGGCTCTTCTCCACGCCAAATTTTCTTTATCAACTCTCTATTCGAGTAAAAATGTAATTTCTTATATATGTCAAGTGCAAGATTTTCATACTTCATTATCTCTGAAAGCATTTCTTGGTCTGTCATATGTTTAAATTTCAGTTCAGGTTCTTTTATTTTAGTTATACCAGTATAGTTTTCCAAATCGATACCATCAAGTTTCTTACAAAGGCGGTTAAGAGTTATTCTATGTCCTTGCGATTCGTGAGTAATCTTAAAAATTATATCTCTATATTTTTCAGAAATATAGGCATAAGCTTCCCATTGCACTGCAAGTTCAAGTTGACTTTCAATCCAATTCGCACGCCAAAGCATTTCACGAAGTTCGTCAAGTTCTATTATTTCCATGTTTACAATATCATATTACTAATATTAAGAATTACCCATTTTAAAAGAACTCAAAAGAATTGTGTAAATAATTGTATAAAGAAACAACTGAATTATATAAAGAATCAATTGTATAAAGAATCGTGGATTTTTATTCCTAAAATCTCCTTTTTACCCTCGAAAACTGCTCTTGCAATTTCTGCGGCACCTTTACATGCAGCAGTGTTATCAAGACGGTAAAGTTCTAGTCCATAAAACATTCTTTCAAGTGGTTTTATGAATAATTTCTCGCCCAATATGTGAGGAACAGCCCCCGTTAGCACAACAGCAGGCTTTTTTGGATACAAAGGAAAAAGAGCAGAAATACACATTGCAGTCGAAAGTATTAAAGATTCCAGAGCAACTTTTGCACTTTTTTCATCTTTTTTTATTCCTTCGATAAGTGAATTTACATTTGAGAAACCCAACTTGCCCAAGCCTGAATGTGAAAACGCCTCATTTGCAGATATTTCTCCAGCATCGATTTTTCTTATTGCCTCAACATCAAGAGGACCGTATTTTAAGCCACAACCAAGTATGCAAGCATCAAGCCCACCTACGATTTTACCATTCTTAATAGCAACAGATACAGAACTTGCACCAAGGTTTGAAACTATCATGTTTTTACACGAGAACCGAAGGTAAGCATGGTATGAGGCGCATACCTTATCTGCAGAACCACAATGTGAATAAAGGGCTCTAAATCGAGTGTCAAGAAAATCGCACCCTTTGTGAAGACCAGGGATTAATATCGATTTCAAACCTGAATTTTTAATTATGTCATATATTTGAGTGCCTGTTCCAACATACTCGCCAGCACCTTTGTTAGACACCAAGCCTCTACCTTCTACAATTTCAAGAGGCAAAATCTCATTAATTGCATCGCCCATGGAATAGGTAAGGGCAACAAGTGCAATCTCTTTCTTATCAACATGTTTAAACAGCCTCGTAAGCACTTCTTCTTTTGACAATTTTCTCTTCGAACGAGCAAATGAGAATGTTTTTACTTTATCTCCGATTATTGCGAAACGTACTGCGTGTGTGCCATGGTCTATTCCCACAAATTTTCTATTCAGAACATTCCCCTCCTTTTAATAGTAAAATCGCAAATCACAACTTTATTTGCTCTTTATTTTTATTATCTTTATATTGCATTCCTTTATCTTCATAGATAGACTCTCTCATCTTTCGTCTAGCAATCCAATGTTCTTTGTCTTTTGTCTTTGCATAACTAATCATAAAGTAAAGGGTAGTGAAAACAAAAAAGCCCAAGCCTATAATGTGCCCTGCAGAAACGAGAATCTGCAGAATAACATTTTCAATACCCAAGCCGTCGAGCCAAACAGAACTCCCGTTCCAAAGCATATGGTATATTACACCAATCGCATAACCTATTGGGATACGAATATGACTCATAGGTCTGAAACACATTCTTGCATAGTATCCATATCCAATACCTATAGCAGCAGGACCTATGGCATGAAGCATAACACAAGCCAAGCCACGAACTAACGTTAGAAAGACATACCCATTAGGTTGGAGTGGCATCAAGACAGACGCTACAAGAGGGTTTAAAACATAGAACATATTTTCGATTACCGAAAATCCAATACCCGAAGATACGCCATAAATCGCGCCGTCCAATTCGTTATCTATATCCTTTCTTGCGAAATAAATTCCAAGCCCTTTAACAAACTCTTCAATTAAAGGCGCGCCGATTGCAATAGATATAAATGCGTTCTCTTTTGTAAAGATAGAAACTGCAGTATTACCAACAAGTGCAGGGATAGTCGAAAGCATTCCCCAAGTGAGTGAAATAAGAACCATTCTAGCAGGCTCAGGTTCGTATATGTCTTTACTATAAACATAAGATACCCACATAAGGCTTGGAGATGTGATGCAAATAAATATTATTGGAATTGCAAGGATTGTAAAGAAACAACCTATGAAAACAAGCGCACCTGAAATAACTAATGTTACGAAGAAGACAGCAAGCAAGATTGGCATATCTGGTAGTTTAAGTTTTGTGTATGTGCTCTTTTCGTTATAAGAATAGTAATAGTCCTTAAGGAAAAAGTTATCTATCCAATTTGCAACCCTCTGCTGACGTTCAAGCATCAGATACAAAAGAAAAATTCCAACGATAACAAGTACGAAAGCCGAGCCCGTGCATAATAACTGGAGAATAACCGATTCGGGCATTAATAGAGCGGTAAGTATAAACTGAGCGGCAAAAGAGATGAAGGCAACACCAATAATTAACCAATACACTTTAATTAAGTTGCTAGACATCTGTCTAACAGTCGTATCTCCGTCCTCGTTGCTCATCATAGTCGTAATACCAGTCTGATATATAATAATAATCGCAAGTATAATCGCAAATCAAAATCTACATACTTTTGGATACTCGAATAACCAAAGATTAACCAAAAATATGAGATATATCACAACCATACACCCACCATGAGCGAACAAATAGTAAAACCCAAAATTGACCCTTCATGCTATGTATCGAGAAAAGCAGAAATATGCGGCGACGTAACCCTTGAGAAAGGAGTATCAGTCTGGCCCTTTGCATCTATAAGAGGAGACTTGAACAAAGTTGTTATCGGAGAAGGCACAAATGTGCAAGATGGGTGCGCAATCCATGTAACGAGAACAGACCCCGTTATTATCGGAAAGAATGTATCCATAGGACATGGCGCGATTATACACGGTGCAAAAATAGAGGACCTTGTAATTATAGGGATGAACGCCACAATCCTCGACGGCGTAGTTGTGGGCACGGGCTCAATCGTAGGCGCAAATGCGCTTGTTACCGCAGGAACCAAGATTCCGCCACATAGCCTAGTCCTCGGCGTACCTGCAAAAGTGGTCAAGGAAAATAAAGAGATGATTGAAAACTGTAAAAAGAATGCAGAGGTATATCATCAACTCAGAGATGAGCATAAGGCTGGAAAATATCCGCCCTACAATTTTAACCCCATTGAATAAATAACTTCAAGGTAATTTGTTTCTCGAAATCCAAGATGAAACAAAACTATCTATCAGAACATCTGCAAATGAACGCTTATACTGAATAAGGAGCGAAACTACCTTATCCGCATCTACAAGTTCATATTCTATCTCCCTCCCTTTTTTTTCTGCTTTCACTAATCCTTCTGCTTGCATCCTCTTTAAATGATATGAAAGGGTTGCCCCTGATATATCGAAATTCGATAGTATCTTACTGTGTGAACATCTCTTATTCTCAATTAGAAAAAGTATAATCCCTCTCGGAATTTCTTGTCTTAAGAATGATAGAATCGATTTAGACGAGGGATCAAATCTATTTCTTGGATAGTATCTCTTGTAATGCCCTTCTTCTTTTGATACTATAATCTCGTTCTTCTCCATAAATTTTAAATGATAATCGAGCGCACCTATTGCTAAATTTAATGCGCGCTGCAATTCACGAAAATGCACACCTGGATTAAGCGAGATATGCTCGAAAATCTTTTTTCGCACTTCTAGGTCAAGCAAAGGTTCGATACTCATTTTCCCTCACGCCATACGAAAGAACGAATTATCCAATGCCCACATAGCGTGCAAACGGTTGCAAACTCAATTATAGAAAATAGAAGTATAATCTCACTTGGTGGCGAGGTAGAGTTATACGAATATGCAAGGTGAAGTAGAGAAAATATAAAAATCATCACAGATAAGAAAGCAGGGTAAAGAAGCCCGCGCACTCTTGCACGAAAATACGACAAAAATGATATTGAAATTAATAGAACCGAAATAACAAAAGCCAAGCCGGTGAGTACATCTGAAATATAAATATTCATCAAACCCTAATTAAATATGGATATAAAAAAGGTTGGGGTTTTTTGCGTTTATTTTGCATTTGCCTTATTCTCTTTGTCTATATTATAGTATGTCCAGGTTCCAAAAGCACCAAAACATATCAGCATTATGCTTACTGCATATACTCCCATATCTGTCCATGCACTATATGCTGCAGACCAGCCAAAATAGAATGCCAAGCCTAAAATCAACATAAATGCACATATATACATTGGTATCTTAGGCGATAACTTTGCCTCTTCTTTCATATTTACGCTATCGCTATTATGGTATTTAAGTCTTTCAATTTTTAACCTTCCAGACCTTGCCTTATACTTACATATCTAGTTTATGATTTCTTCTTTTATAAAATAAATGTAATAAATGTAGTTTACAGAATATACTTCCTTATCTTTTCTTTGCTTTCTTCTCTCTCCTCTTCAGAGATGCTATTCCCTTTGTTGTAGATTTCTGCAATCAAATCGCTCATAAATGAGAAATCCTTTGAGAATGCACACTCGAGTGTTTCCCATTCCTTTCCTTCGGGGATTGCATCTCTTATCATTTTTTCCAGGCCTAGGGTGATTACTAAATTTACATATTCTTCGTATCTGCTCTCTTCTCCCATTACTGCATCGTAAACTTTCTTAAATTTTCTTAACTTCTCATCTATTTTCTCATCAATAACTACCTCCACCATTTTTATCTCTCCTTTCTATTTTTTACCATCTCTCCTTCAATGCCTTTTTGCCCATAAAAGGTTTTGATACATCTGAAATGAAATGCGAATGAAGTTGAATAATTTATCGAGTAATCGTTACGCTTGGTATTTTTGTAAGGTTTTCGAAATGAAATTTACATGTAACTAAATGTGAATTATAGGCGCATTCTAAAAGTAAAAGACAAAGGATCAAGAATGCAAAGTCTAATTTTTTCTATGTAGGTAAATATTCAGCCCTGCAAGCAGTCTCCCTTCTTTGTCTAATGCCGCAATGTCCCATAATTTTCCATTCGAATCCTTCCAAGATTCTACTATCTGTGCATCTGAATACATCTTATTTGCAATCTCGCGCAATTTCGTTATCTCTTTTTGGATATTTTCTATATCTCCATTCTCCAAGCCTATCTTCTTTATGCCTCTTGTTCTATCTTTCATTCTTTCACCTACATCTTCTATTTTTCTCTTTTTCTTTGATTTTAGATTATTTGAAAACTGTTAGTGTTAAATATCAAACTATTTGACTTTTTTTTAACCAAATTTTTACCAAAATTTAAAACCAAACTTATGCTCAAACAGAAATCGTAAAAATTGCAGATTTATATACAAATTCTTTTATCCATCTTCCAAAAAGATATTCTTGATTCCTATGAATAAAGAAAAGGTCAGTAAAGAGGAAAAGGAAAAAGTCGAAGTAAAAACAGAAGAAGCCGTCAAAGTTCCTATTAAAATAGGAAAAAAAATAATGATGCATAGAGAACATAATATGGATAATGAACACAAAACGATTAGACATGCCGCAGGTCGGGCGATAATTCATGGCTTGGAGTTCGCAACTGCATTCACAAAAGAAAGCATTAAATTTGCTAAGAAATTCGTATATGTACATGCACCTGTTGCTCACAATGCAAAAGAAAAGATATCTACCTCGATTTCAAAAGGTGTAAAGAAAGTGCGCGAGTTCGGCGAAAATCTCCAAGCCGGCTGATGATTGAGGATAGAACTGGTTGATGATATCTGAGATATCGATAAATGGTAAGATATAATAAAACAAAAACAAATTTTGCCTCATGAGAGTTAAACTCTTGAATTGGTGTTTACGCAAGTTCGTTAATCTTAGATAGAAATAGATTTATTATCTGTAAAGTCTAATATCTTATCGTGCATGCAAAATGAAAATTGATTGGTCCGGATTAATAAAACGCATTTTTGCAAATTCCACAGGCTTAATTGGCATCTCTTTTCTCTTATTTGCTTTGTTTTTTTCATCTTTATTTAAAATTTCTTCTTCTATGCTTGACAATGCATTGGCAAACGACCCATTTGTCGTTTGGCTCATTATCGGCTTGGGAATTGTGTTTATATTACTTGTCATCTTAGCACTTGCTGCATTCGCAGCCCCAGAACCTTTAATTACAAACATATTCGGACTTATCTCAGGCGGTTTTGCATTCATTATCGGCTTGGGACTTATTTTTATCGCATTCATGTTCTCCTACATCTTTGCAAGCGCTTTCTTTATCATCTCTGCAGTCTCATATTGCATCGCATTTATAGGTGCAAAGAGGCTCAGTCCTGCAGTTTCGTTACCCATGGGCGCATCTGGGCTCTTAGCCTCTTTCTGGTTGCATGATACTCTTCAATTCGAATACACTATTTCTTATATCCTATCAGTAGCGTTTATTTTGCTTTCCTTATCTGCATTCTGTATTAGTGTTTATGGTTTCACCTTTGCTAAAAAGAATATTAAATGCGTAAAATGTGGTTCTAAAAGTATTGCCAAATACTGTCCCGAATGCGGCGAGAAACTAAGATTCTAAACTAAGAGGATACTATACTAAGAGACTAAAAACTGAATAAAACTGTTTCGTCTGTTAAACAAGCGATAATGAAATAAAAAGTAAAATAACCAATAGAATCAAAAATGGGATTTCTATTTTACCAGCCTATTTTCCAATTTCCCATACTTCTTTTTTACCTCTTCCTCTTCTTGTGCATCTGCCTTGTTTACCTTATTCCCATGCTCATCTATTCCATACCTTGTTTTTAGATAATATGGTGAATATATCGCAAGCAAGGGATGATGACAGAATACTCTATCTTTCACTGCAAGCGTTGTTACAGGGGCTTTTGAATGTTTTGTAAATATAGCATCGTGTCCTACAGATAAGCCAAGAAGTATGTTTAGTTGTGTACCTGCTTTGTTAAGAACCTCGGCTTGCCCTATTGGATTACAGGTAGCTTCAACTGATAAAGAATCATCGTTCCTTCTTGGTAGGTTAAGTTCGTTCTTGTTAATACCACAAACTGTGCAGCATACTGAGACGACTTCAAAATCATTCGAAAGGATTTTTGATATGATTCTTGCTTCGTAGCACAACGCTTCACAAAAAGCCAAGCCGAGAAGTTTATATCCCATCATCTGTGCATACATTATCAGCTCTTCTAGCCTATTCATCATCATGTAATATTTTGCTTCTATGTCTGCATATATCTTCATTGCTTTTAAGTCTTCGCCAGTATATTTTTTCTTAATTTCAATCCTCATCACTGAACAATCATTCCCATTTACGCAACTTCTATCTTTGCATTCTGCACAATTCATATACATCTTCTTATCCTCGACCATCTACCTCTCCCCCTATATTCCGCCAATCCTCCATTTGCTCAATAATATCATTCACTTAATAATATTATTTCTAAAAGGTGTACGGCAATCTTCCTGATTTAATTTTTCTACATCGGAGAATAGAAGAGAATAAAAATTATTTGGTAAAATAAATCGTATCACTTCATAAAAGTGCTTCTGACTTCACTAAATCTTGCATTATACTCCTCAAATAGGATACATCGTTCTCGTTTTCGGTTTTCATATGTATATGCTCAGATTTTGTTTCTTGAGTTTTGTTTTCTTCCTTCATGATTATGCTTTTTTTCTTTCCTCTTACTACATATTCCAAATCGCGGCTGACTGTAATTAGCCTTAATAAACTTGGAAATTCTGAACAATTGTATATCGTTAAATATTCTGCAGACTTTGTTTCAAGTCCTAATTTTTTGCATACTAAGTAAGCGACGCATTCAGCCTCTCCTTCTTTTATGTTACGGTCGAGATAGGACCTGCCTTTTATCTTCTTTTCATCATCGTTGCCAAGATGACCTAAATAAAGATGGGCAAGTTCGTGAAGTATAACTGCAAATTTACTTTTAACATCGAGGTCTTGATTAATTCTCAATATATAACGGTCCTTTTTATAATAATTCTTCTTCTCTTCTGCAGACATGGACTTGCTTGGAAGGAACACTTCTCTTGCAATAGAACCTCCTGTTATAAAGCTCTCTTTTACTTCAATTATATCTATATTATTTTCAGATGCAAATTTGGTAATGTTTTTCAGCCATTTTTCATTGAATTTTCCTTTTACTTTAAAACCATTGAGAAGGTATTTTGGGAGTGGTTTACCAGTCGTATCTGAATAATCATAAACATAACCAACAGCAAAATGATGAAGATATGGTATTGCTTTCGGCTCTTCTTGATTTTCACTAAAATCAAAATAGTATCTAAATTTTGGGACTAATATCCCAATAGGTCTTGCATTCTCTTTAATATCCCTTCCATATTTTTGCCACCTCTTTCTTGAGGCTATCAAAGATGGTGTTATGTTATGCCTCTTGCACTGTAATTGTATTAAGATGGTATTAAAGAAAGAATATTCATATAGCCTTCCAACAAAATCTAGGTATTCTTTGAAGTCTTTTGATTTTTCCTCTTTTGACCTCTTATCCATAAGTTTGAGGATATCAATCAGTTTCTCTCTAACTTGGTCCTTAGAATTTATGCCATAAGTTATAAGTCTTTGTAGATTATCCGTTTCACGTTTTAAATTTCTATTTATCCTTTCATTCATGTCTATTTTCCCCATGGAAACCCCCTCTACAAATTTTTATTTGCATATTACTTTGTGTTATTATTTTACTTTGCGTCATTATTTTGCTTTGTATTATTATTTTTGCTTTGTTTCTCTATATTATTTTTTGCTAAAGGGGATATGTGAAAGTGAAACTGAGATATGATAAACGACGACTTAAATTAGGGGTAGGATGGATATTATGGGTATCTTGCGAGTTATTTGTATGCTTTCTTTTTCTGTTGAAAATCACATTTATTGGCACATCGATTAATTCAAGTAAAAAGACTGCAAGCCAAAGTAATAGGAGATGATATGCAGGGGTTAAAAGCAATTCGGATATAAATTCAAAAGTAAAGGGCATATCAAATATTCTAACTAACATTACAAAATAAATCCTTTTGGTAGAATTCTCGAAATAGGTAAGAATGTTCTATTCGATCCTTTCGCAAATCAATTTTAGGTAAGCAAAGAAGTAAAATTATACTATAAATTCTTCTAATAGACTCTCTGCTAGTAGACTATATCTTTATTAAGTTGTATTTGCATATAAAAACATGGAGAAATCGTCTATGAAAAAATCATCTGATATTCTCGAACTAACTTGCAAACCCACTTTTTTTGAAGATAAGATAACATTAAATTATCTCCTTTTCAACAGAAGCGATGATGATGTTTTTGTCCTTGATGTCCTTCCGGGTTATGATGTCCAAAATAGAAAACAAGTCCCAAATTTTGATGCTCATTATCTATGTTGGAGAGCGCCTCAAAGTGCATATCTTCTTAAGGGAATCCCACCCTTGCCTGCTAACAAGATGGTTACCATTCGCACAATTCCACTGGCGACGAGACTACCTGCAAACCACACACTCGAACGCATCTTTAACATATCTTTGCCTCTTAAAGAAGGGAGTAGTTACTATTCGCCTCCAGAACAAGAGGATTGCGATATAATCGAGATAGATACTATCATCTTTGCTATAGATTTTATAAGAACAACCGAGGAAAATATCCAAGCGTTCCCTGCTCCCCACGGCTTGGGATTCTTCAATCTAAAATGCAAAAACATAGTTGCCCAAGCCGAAAATGTACAAACTCAAATTCCAACTTCACCTATAAAATTGTGGAAAAGAAAGGACCTATTTTCAAGAATATAGTAAGATATAGTAAGAAGATACAGTAAGGGAATAATGAAAGATGAAGGAATAAATGGGATGAATCAACGATTGAAGAAATGGGAATAAATGGGCTATGGTTGAGTGAAAGGCTTATTACCAAAGTTACTCATATAAGTCATATATGAGATGTAGAGATGAATAGAAAACGAATAAGATGCAAATTGGTGGTAACATGAGACTAAATACTCTAAATACTGTGGTCACATTTGTGGTGATGCTCTTAATATCGTCTGTGGTTTTTGTATGTTTTGCAGACTTTGCATGCGGAGGAAGAGCACCTGCTACGGTTTCAGGTTATGTTAAAAATACATCTAACAATCCAATTGCAAATGCATGGCTTTCCATATCTGCAAACGAAGGTTCTGATTATGCTACCACAAAGACAGATTCCACAGGATATTATCTATTTACAAACTGTGAGCCTGGCGAAAATAAAATGTTTGTAAATGCAACTGGTTATGGCTCGAAAACAGTTTATGTAACTTTATCCTCTGGAGGAAGTGCAACTGTAAATGTGCAGTTGAACATATCAGGGACGCTAAAAGGAACAGTGCGAGATTCTAATTCTAATCCTATATCAAATGCACATATTGTAGCCACCTCGGGGAGTTCTTATGCTTCGGGGTATTCTGATTCTAGCGGGAATTATCAGATAAATTCGGGTCTTGACAATGGAGTATATACGATAATGGCATCCAAGCCGGGGTATATTTCCTCATTTATTCAAGACGTATCTATAAACTCAGGTGCTATCACAACACAGAATATAGTTCTTATCCCTTCTGCAATCCTACAAGGTTATGTTAGAGATGACAGAGGTTTACCTATAGTAGGAGCAACCGTTCGAGCACTAAATGAAACTTTAGAGCATGGATTTGGAATGGCTTTTTCGAATGATACAGGGTTTTACAAAATAGATGGAACTACAATTGGAGGACTTGATACAGGGGTATATACAGTTTACGGCGAGGGAGAAGGTTATATCACAAGATATTATGAAAATGTGTTAATAACCACGGGCGCGCCAAACAACTTTAACCTTATTCTAAACAGGTCCGTGAGATTTGTAGGAAAGGTAACGAACATGTATGGAGAAGGAGTAAAAGATGCGATTTTGTCATTTGTAGGAGAGAATGTAGAATCAGCAGGACAGGGCATAACTGACGAAAATGGGGATTATAATATATGTAAGAATCTCGTTGGTGGAACATATACTTTGACTGTTCGGGCAACTGGTTATCCGATATATACGCGTTCTGGGATTGTTGCAGAGACTGGCGAAACAGTTACTGTTAATGTGCAATTAGGTGCAACGGGTTCAATTGCAGGAATTGTCAAAGACCTTGAAGGAAATCCGATTCAGAACGTCTATGTGAAAGCAGTCTCTGTATCCACTTCAGTAACTTCCTCAGCGCTCACACAATCAGACGGAAGTTATCTAATAACATCTCTTGCAGAAGGGAGTTACGACATAACATTCAATGCGGCAACACAAGGTTTTCAGACTGTTACTGTGGAGAACATTTTTGTTCAAGGTGGGAGTGTTACCTGGTTGAACCAAACACTTACCAAGCCAACGTTTGCAATAGGACGAATAGTCGATGAGGATGGGCATCCTGTGAGGGCATATGTTAACCTGACAGGGGATAACTCATATTATACAATAAGTGAAAGTGATGGTAGATACAACATAACAGTTTTTCCAGGTACATATTCGGTATCAGTAGAAGCGCAGGATTATGTTTATTCATACTACAGTCCTTTTGATGTGTATGAAGGGATTGCAAACGAACTTAACTTTACATTAACGCCATTCCTTAAGATAACCAAGCCTGGAAATGGTCAGAAAGTAACGAATCGGACAGTTGCGGTGTCAGGCATTACTGTGCCTGGAGCAAAAATAACAATCTCCTTGAATGATATTGTAACATCATCTACGGTAGCATCAGGTTCGGGCGAGTTTACGCAGAATGTTGTGATAAGCACAGGGACGTGGACAATCTCAGTCCTTTCATACGATGAAACGACATACCAGTATTCTGTAAAATCAGTTACAATTTCGTATAGTCTGCCAAGAATAACGATTAAGTCGCCTGTAAATGAGAGTACGATAAACACTTCGCGTATTCTAATAAAAGGAGAAGCGTACGATTCTTCAGGCGGCGAGAACCTTCTTGTGTATGTAAAGATTGATAATGGAAACTGGGAATTAGCCGAAGGTGTGCGTTCTTGGAGTAAGGTTTGGTATGTAACTAGTGCAGATAATGGCGCTCATATAGTGCAAGCAAAGGCATTTGAGTCTGAAAACCTCGAGGCTATAGTTTCTGTTCATTTCTATATAAATCTTCCAGTTGATGTTATGGGCTTGGTAGTAAAACCGCCTGAAAATAGCAGTGGTGTAAGTGGCGGAAGTGTAGTATATAGGTTCCAAGTGCGAAATACAGGGACCATCACAGATACCTTTGATGTGTCAGCAAGTAGTGAAAAAGGTTGGAAAATTACTCTCTCAAATGAAAAACTCGAGAACCTGCCTAAACTTAATGGTCAAAAAGATGTGCTTGTAACTCTGAAAATACCATCTAATGCACAAGCAGGGACTGTTGATGTTCTTACATTTACAGTAACTTCACGAAGTAATGCAGAAAATAAAGTTAGTGTTACGGTACAAACGATAGTAAAAGAAAATGTGGTACCAGGAGCCCTACCATCATATATTATTCCGCTTGCAATCTTTATTATAGTAGTTATTTCAATCATCGGAATACTCACATACAGAAATTACATAAAGCATGTTCAAATGGAGAATGAGAGAGATAGAAGGGACTAAGATTAGTTTTTATTATAACCCCTATTTGGAGAATAAAAACAAAAATGTAGTAGAAAAGAAGAGAAAATTAAGAAAGAAAATTCGGAAGATAAGATTATGCTTTGGTTAAGCCTGCTACTCCAAGCCTGCATCTTTTCTAATAGCGTCTGCTTTGTTAGTCTGTTCCCATGTGAAATCAGGGTCATTTCTGCCGAAATGCCCGTAAGCAGCAGTCTTCTTGTATATGGGTCTTAGCAACCTGAGTTCCTCAATCATGTTCTTCGGTGTTGGTTTGAAGTGTTTTCTGATAAGTGCGATAATTTTATCTTCTGGGATTTTAGCGGTGCCAAAGGTTTCTACGTGAATAGAAGTAGGTTGAGCAACTCCAATAGTATATGAGAGTTGAACTTCGCATTTATCTGCGACCCCTGCGGCAACAAGATTCTTTGCAATGTATCTTGCATAATATGCAGCAGACCTATCTACCTTCGAGGGGTCCTTTCCAGAGAAGC
>Ga0078972_1004630_pt1 | contig 36990 bp, 29 predicted proteins | sample YelNatPaOPGAMG01_FD_67568 | JGI IMG/M metagenome (GOLD analysis project Ga0078972, IMG submission 67568) | Hot spring thermophilic microbial communities from Obsidian Pool, Yellowstone National Park, USA - OP-RAMG-01 (SPADES assembly) (version 2) | ecosystem: Environmental > Aquatic > Thermal...
GCGCCACCCTGGTATATTCTGAACCCATACTCTTTCTCAGCAATAGCCCTGGGTAAAACTTGTACTTTAACATCGATGTTCAACAAGGCTATTTCATTAGCCTTACGCTCTATCTTCTCAATCTCTTCATCAGTGAGTGGAAGAGGGTGGGTTATGTCAAGCCTGGACTCAATGGTGTCTTTCTGAGCGCCTGCTTGCCAAACATGGTTCCCTAGAACCATTCTGGCGGCAGCGTTTATAATGTGTGTCGCTGTGTGAGCCCTTCTAAGCTGGAGACGTCTTTCAGCGTCAACAACCGTTTTGACAACGCTGCCTACTCTGGGGGCAGGTCCTTCAATGAAGTGGATTATCCGATTATTCAAGTTCTTAACATCTCTTACCAGGGCCTCCTTCCCGTTGAATACTAGCCTACCGGTGTCGGCAGGCTGGCCGCCGCCCTCAGGATAGAAGATCGTCCGGTCGAGAACAACCTTGTCGCCGAAGACTCCCAGCACCCTGGCCTCGAGCTCCAGCAAATTAGGGTCCTCGTAGTAGTGTTTAACAGTCTCGGGGAAAACCTTCTCGTCGAAACCTAGAGTAACAGCCTCCTCTTCAAGACTCTTAGGCTGTTTATGCCTGGAGGCTATCATGCTGTAAAAGTCCTCCGGAATCCTTACTTCAACGCCTTTCTTCGAGAAAAAGTCTGCAACCTGTTCAGGCGTAACACCGTGAGAATCGTAGAGTTCAGCAAGCTTTTCAACACTTAAAGACTTGGATTCTTTAATAAGAGACTCCACGTGCCTAACACCCTCTTCAACACTCCTCCTGTATTTTTTAAGCTCTACTTCGACGAGTCTCAGGATACTGTCTTTAAGCCCTTTGAGACTCGGAAAATCCCTGCCCCAGTAATCAACCTCCCATGAAACCATGTCGAGTAGGAGAGAGTTAGCGCCAAGCCTATCTAAGACCCTGGCAGTCTTCCTGACGAGCAGCCTAGCCAGATAGCCCACGCCAGTGTTAGAAGGCACAACGCCCTCTGAGAGAATGAACACCAGGCTCTTAACATGATCCAGAGCCTTGAAAACATTCTCCATAGCCTCAAGCTTAGTTGAGAAGTAATCAGGGAGCCCGAGATCCCTGACAAGCCTAATCCTCTCCACCGGGCTGAGGAACTTGCTCTCAGAGAGGGAAACCCTGACTCCATACTCCCTGAGAAGCTCAGGGGGAACCTCAATGTCTACCAGCTTAGAAGCCTCTTGGAGAAGCCTACCGTAGAAAGCATGGAAGCCTGTGGGAGCACCGGTTAAAAGCCAGTTTATCCTCTCCATCCCGTATCCCGTGTCAACTGTTCGAATAGGCAGCTCCCTAAGAGAACCATCGGGATAAACCTTATACCTCATGAAGACTAGGGTCGCAACCTCAAGACCGTGTGAAATAACTTCGAAGCACGGCCCAGCGTTCCCACCCCCGCTCCAAGAGCTTTCGACAAAAGAAAGATCCTCACCCTTAACCCCCATCTCCCCCGTGAAGAATTCAAAGCCGTATCTCACAGTATCCTCCTTCCAATAGACCTCTTTTTCCTTGCTGTTGAAAGCATGGTGGCCGCCCATCTCGAAAATGGTGAGATGCCTCCCGAGAGTCTTTCCAACCAGGTCGATGTCAACTAGACGTATACATGGCTGGGAAATCACCAAGGGATTAGCCGGGGGAGGGATAACGCCATCCGTAACATAAGGCTGGAAATCAACTATGCTCGCGTCAGTAAGATAAAGATCATCTCTCCACCTACATACAACAGGATAGGGTGAAACAACCTCGTGCCCTCTCTTCCTGAAGAAGCCTAGGAAAGCATCCCTAACCTGGCTCAGATCATCCATGCTCCTGCCCACCCTCTTTCCAATGAAAGTATAGGGCGAGCAGGGAGACTCTCCGCAGTCTTCCTTAGAAGGGTCGAGAGTCCAGAAGAACCTGCCGCATTTAACGCATCTTCTTCTAGTGAACCCACCCCTACTCAGGAACTCTAGGCGATACTCGTCCTCATTGAAATCGGTCTTCATCCTCCAGTCTTGCCAAAAGTAAGCACAGCATGATTTATGTCTTCTCCATCCGAACCGTTTAAGGATTTAAACCATTTCATAAGGAACAGAACCCTAAGCTTCAGCCTCCTAGACCCGTGAAGAAACCCTTTATGAAAAACCGGGAATAAAAGCTAAAAACACCTAGAAAACGCGATCAAAAACCACTGTCAAGGAAAAATTAAAATACAAGCCGGAAAGAAAAATAGTTAAGGCGAGGCATGCGGCGAGACACATGCGCTAAGTAGCTCAGCCTGGGAGAAAATATGGCTGTACCCCAAGAGCGCCCGGCTGAAGATGTATAAATGTATAGCTGATACCGGGGTGTCGTCGGTTCAAATCCGGCCCTCGCCACATTCAATATTTTAAAACCTAATGTGCGCCTATTATACCACCGGAGTCACTCAAGCAAATGAAAGAGCAAAAGACTGCTTTCCTCACTCATATTTTCTGGAACGCTTTAATCCAAGCTTTATTCGCCGAGATTACTATAAATGCTGTTGCTGGATTTGGTGAAGAATCGAGGTGGCGTGGTTTTCTCCTAAGAGAATTTGGTCATGTGGGCTTCTGGAGGCCGTAGCGCGCGCTCCTGTTGGTGCTCCTTACGGCACTAGCCTTCAGGGTGATCGACCTTGACTAGCCTCCACAGGTGGCGGAGAATCGGCTCATTAATTTTCTCAATAGGCATCGGGATACTTGTCGCAGCACTGTGGACATAGAGGGTCTTGAGGCTTCCGGATAAAACAGTCCCGTTCAGGTTTAACAATATCCGTGCCAAGGAGCTTTACGACATATCATGGGTTAAAAGAGGCCTCTACTTCTTCTCATTAAAGGCTTCCGCCGGCAGCAAATTCAATCGGTTGACCTCATCTTAACGGTAGGCGGGCCACCGAGGGACATGGTGCTCCTCTTCATCTTACTAGGGTTAGCCGGGATCAGGATATTCCTCACCCCGACACTTGTAGAAAAAGCCAGATGAACATTTCTACCATAATCTCAATTTTGCTCACAGTTTTTAGCTTTATTAGAATGCAGTGTTTCTGGGACACTCAATATTATGGGCATTATTATAAATATCTCCATCAGGAGTGGAAGGATTAGAACCAGTTCCTCTAAACCCTCTTGCCAGAGAAAGCCACCGAGCAGGAAAGCCGGTACTGAAAGAACATCGAAGACGCCTGTTATGCCAAACCACCTACCTCTTTTCTCCATCGGAACAACTTCCCAGAACATAGTTATGAATGGTATGAAGCTAAGATCGCTGAACCCACCCATCAGGCCTAAGGCGCCCAAGAACCCTGTCAATACAAGCATTTGAGGATTGGGAGCAACTACCAGAATAATCGTGCCAAGGTATGTGAGAGGACGTGTGATAAGGAATGTCTTCTTACGCCCCATCTTATCAGCCATAATTCCTATCGGGATTTGTAGAAGAGCAGAAACCACCAGCCCCATGGTACCCACTAAACCAAGAATATAGGGATCCGCACCCTTTGAGTAAACCATCCAAAGCATTATGAAGGGCATTGAAATACTGATTTCGAAACGCCATAGCCCCATTAACACAACCCATCTCCTTAGACCCCTCTCACCTCTAAACAGATCCCTGAGGCTCTCAAGGAAAGCGCTCTCACCGACTCTACCAGTGGTCTCGCTGAAAGCTGAGCGAACACGCAACTCCTCAAGTTTAAAAACAATGAGAGCTGCTGCCGCAAAAATAATTAAGAGCTGCGTGAAATAAAGAGGTCGTATCCCCTGAACTGTTATGCCACCGTAAAAAGACACGATGGCCGCGGCCACTATAGGCATAAAGAGAGAGGGTATTGCCCAAACCGTGCGCGAAAGCCCCATTAACCGAGCCCTATTTTCCACTCTGCTTGTGCTTACGAAGACAATGTCTGCGAGTGGCATTATCAGTTTAAAACCTAATTGCGCTAGCATTACTGCAGGTAAAAGAGTAAGCCAACTTGTTGCACAGAAATAGAGCGCAGAAACCAATCCGCATAGAGCAAGCCCCGTCACCAGCAGATTTTTCACGCCGTACTTATCGATCAACCATCCTGCAGGAACGGAGACTGCTGAAGAAATCACGCTGCCTAAACTATTAAGTGAGCCCAGCTCAACTGGGTTAGCCCCTAAGGTAACGGCATAAAGCTGGTTATAGTTTAACGTAAGGCTATTTGCCCCGTTATACACACCGATGGCAGCAAGAACAACCTTAAACCGTTTGTCAAGACTCCTAAGAGGCGCAGTAACAGCATCGTAGATCTTTGCCAACTCTCTTGCGAAATACTCACAGTTGGTTTTAAGTTTATTCATGCAGGGAAAATAACTTGGTAAAAATGATTTGAGAAAGCAGGATAATCACATGGATTAATTGTAATCCTCAAAATAGGAGACTCGGATAAAACTAGGTTATTAAAGGATCATCTGAGCATAATCTTTTCTCCAGTAACAATATAAACTATCGATTCGCCTATATAGGTTGCGTGGACAGCTATTCTTTCAAGATGTCTCACAACTAGTACGCTGGAGATTATGCATTTGTTTACGGTTGACGGTTTATCCATCAAGTTGTCCAAATATTTGAAATACATTTCATCGACTTGTTTTTCTATTCCCGAGAGGTTTCTAGCGCGCTAGCAGCTTCCTCAAGCGCCAAAGTCTCTCCCCTCTAGCGCGCTTCATCGACGACCCTAAAGTAAAGGAGGTAGCACAGGGAAGAAAGGTAAACTTCATCCAGCAGATTAACCTGCTTTGCGAAATGGAATCAGAGTACGCCAACAAGATAGTTGTAGAACTCATTCACGAGGATTTTGAGAAAATTAAAGACTTGCTAAACGACCTGTGTGAAGAACTGATTGAGAAAGGCTTAGTGAAACGCATCACAGGCTACAAGTTGGGGAGAAGTGTTGACGAGCTTAAAGTTGGAGAGGTAGACATTTGGGGAGACGAGGTTCTGGTGTGGCTTGTCTGAGAAGTGCGGGGGGTGGGATTTGAACCCACGAACCCCTTCGGGAAGAGGTTTCTCCTCCCGGACCTTGAGCCTCCCGCCTTTAGCCCTATGCTGTTTGACCTGACTGGGCCACCCCCGCTCTTTTTCCTCGCCAGTAAAACATATTATTTTGGACTGTTTTTAAGTTTTAGGATGAGGCTGTCTGAGGTTTTCGCCAGCAGGGTTCAGGCCAGGGTTCTCGAGGAGCTTTTAAACTCGCCGCACATGATTTTCACTCAGGTTGAGCTTGCGAGGAGGGCTGGCTGCTCCTCCTCCAGCGTGGACAGGGCTCTGAAGAATCTTCTGAGGCTCGGCATCATTAAGACGGAGAGGCTTTCAGCCAGTAAGATTGTTGCTTTAAATCTTAATAGTAGGGTTGTTAACCTACTTATTCAGTTTAACAGGGATGTGAAGAAGACTGATTGAGATACTGCTCAGGGAGAAGGTAGACAGTAGGGGTTTGACGTTCCTAGGGTTAGAGGGCTTCAGCGGGATGGGGGTTATTCAAGCAGGTAACCTTGTCAGGCTTTTCAACATGAGACAGGTGGGGGAGATTGTTTTCTACGGTTTCCCTGATAACTTGATCGTCGACTCCATGGGGGTCGGCAAGATTCCTACTGTGGATATTTATTACGCTAAGACAGGGGGCTTTGGAGTAAGTGTTTTCACCACAATGGTTAGACAGCAGTATATTGACTCTCTGTCGAACAGGGAGCGCAACATGTTTTTCTCCGCCCTCCTCTACGTCATGAAACTGATTGACTCAAGGTTCCTCGTGACTGTTGACTGCGTCAGCACCATTGGCAAGAATAGGAAGGCATACTTGATCGTAAATTCTTCAAAACTCGCTGAAAGATTCAGGGACAGGGAGGATTATGTTCTAATAAAGAGCAGGCGTATAAGGAGTTCCCTATCACTGGTTGTTGCTATGGCGAGGTTTCAGAAGATTCCTGCCGCCCAGATAATTCTTCCACTTCGAGAACTGACTGAAAGCAAGGTTCAACAGGGGTTTCAAAGCCTTGTTGGCCTCATCAAGGATGCACTAGTCTTCATAGGAGAGCCTCAGCAGAATAGTTAAGCCTCAGGGGAAATGCCACGGGTTTATGAAGCCGATTGCCTCAGTTAACCGGTTTTTCTCACGGCCGTACCTCTTCAAAGGCTTGGTTAAATGCCGGTGAGCCCTCTCGGGAGGAAGATAAGGATGATTCACTTTTAAACTTCGCTCCACTTCAATAATCTGCGGCTCCAAAACTTGTTCACCACATTTCTCGCAGACGAAGCCTTGACGCAGGCCGAGGCTCTTGCACCGTCTCCCACACTTGGGGCATGTTGGAGAAGCTTTCTTAATTTTCCCGCAGAGTTTTAAAACCTCCATTTTCTCAGCGTTGACTGTTAAGGCTCCGTTATGCTCCTTAACCCCGCCGTAAACCCTTACGTAGTCTCCCGGCTCAAGCTCATAGGCCTTTTTCTTCAGGCTTCCCGTAGGAGAGTAGAATGCACAGAAAATCTTTGAACCCCCGTTGCTCAGAGTGATTATAACGTGGCCTCCTCGAATAATCTTCTTATCCGCTACGCTGCCATCCACCAAGGTAGAATCATATTTTCTAATCTGGTTAATATTAACAGGCGCCTCAGGGAAGTGCGCATCAGTTCCCTGGTTAGTCTTGAAAATACACCAGCATTCAACCTCTTCCTCCGGCTTCACAAGTCTGAAAGCGTTGTAGACTGCTTCAGGCGTTTCCCCCCTTATGCCAAAGAGAACCGGGTCTCTGCCATGGGGTGTTATCAGAATGCGTTTCGTCTCCGGGTCAATATTGTTGAAAGTATGTTTTGAAAAAGCCTCATCCATAAGGTAGACGCTGCGAGGCTCTATTCTGCGAGGCTTCCCGTAGTTCTCCCTAATCCTGTAGGAGAGGATCTCATACGTATAGTCTTCGAAGACGGCTCCCACTGCTGCAAGCGCCCCCACCACCCCAACCTTAGAGGTCTTGAGAAAACTACAGGTCGCTCCCACCTCCCTAGCAACCTCCAAAGCCTCAGCTGGCGGAACCATGCTTCTTAAAGCCCTCAAATAGAACTGGTGAAGCACGTCTCCCTTCTCAGGAAGCCTTCTGCTGAAAACAATAGCCGGCTCAGACCTTGGGCTGTTTAAATCGGAGAAGTTTCTCACGATGCTTAAAACAGCTTTCGTAGTTTCCTCCACACTGGTCTCAGAATCATCTATGCTTATCCTTATGCTTACAGCCCCGTTTCCCCTTGTTTTCCAGGGAATATTCGGGTTAAGCCTTACGAGAAGAGGATAATCTAGGAAACTGACGCCTCTTCTCCCATCTAGATATTGCACTATCTTCGCAGCCACATGTGTAGTGCAGCCGAATACCTCTGAATCCGTGTCATCTATCCCTATGTTAAGCAACATTTCAACTCAACGTTAAGCCGTTCTCCTAAACAGGCCCCTAACCTTTTAAGCGTAATCCTTATGGAGAAAGCCTCGGGAGGGATTTGAACCCTCGGCTAACAGCTGGCTCGGCCTTTCCTGCTTACGAGGCTGCCACTTTCAGCTATTTTTCAATATCTACCAGGCTGAGTTACCGAGGCTTGGTTAAACATTTTTCCCCAGAGGTTTAAAACGTTTTCGCCCTTAACATGGATAAAGGTTAAACTATTAGACTCCTCTTAAACAGGAAATATGGCACATAAGGCTTTCAGCGAGCTGGCCTTGATAGATTTCATTAAAAAACGATTTCCCCAGAAAGACAATATTCTTTCCCCCTATGATGATGCTTGGGGATGCTTGCTTAATAAAAAACATCTTGTACTCTCTGGAGATATGCTGGTTGAAACCACAGATGTCCCTCCCTTCATGACGATTAGGCAGATGGCAGCTAAGAGTTTCACGATGAGTGTTAGTGATATTGCTTCTAAAGGAGTTTCCCCAACCTATTACCACCTGATCATAGGTCTTCCAAGAGGCTTCGGCTGGAGGAGGATGCGTGAGCTTGTTAAAGGATGGGAAGATGCGATCAGCCTCTACGGAGGAGTACTTATGGGTGGTGACACTAATGAGGCACCCTGTGTAACGATTAGTGTTATCGCAGTATCTCTGTCTAGTAAGCCCCCTATCGCGAGAAGAGGAGGAAGAACCGGAGACATTGTTGCCGTAACTGGTTTATTCGGAGAAACCTATGTTGGCTTCAAGCTCATGAAAAACCTTAACAGGATACCCAGCAAGTTAAGGAGCAGGATTATAGAGAAAATATGTAGACCTGTTGCAAGGCTTAAGGAAGGCATGGCTCTTAACGGTGTTGCAGCAGCGTGCACAGATTCTAGCGACGGGCTTTCCGCATCGTTATACAATCTTATTCAGGGAACTGGAAACGGAATACTTGTTGAGAAGCTCCCAGCCAGTAAAGGGCTTAAAGAAGTCTCGAGTATTGTCGGAGCAACACCGTTTCAAATGGTTTTCTACGGGGGCGAGGAGTTTGAGCTTGTTACAGTAATTCCTTGGGCGAAATGGGAAGAGGCTTTAAGAAGAGTTGGAAGAGTTAAAGGATCTTTAATCCCTATAGGTAGGATAGTTCACCGAAAAGGAGTATGGTACCGCGATACTAGTGGGAAAGTGGTAAGAGTACCTAGGAAAGGATGGGAGCATTTAAAATAGAGTTTTTAGCTTGCTACTAGCGTTTCAGTTTTATCAACACCATCTATCGAATTTACCTCAGCTGTCAAAAGAGCGAGTTCAGACACGTCGTTTGCCTCGATTAGAGCAACCACATCAAACCTTCCGAAGCACTCGAACGCATCTATAACACCGTCCATTCTTTTAACCTTTTCAAGAACCTGAACAACTTTCCCGTTCTCAACATTAATCAAGATGCAACCATATGTCATTTCGAAACACCTTCTGCTTCAACTTCCACCAGTGTTTCCGTGAAATTAACGTTTTTAAGAGACCTTATTGTTCTAACCACCTTAGCTATTTCAGAAAGGTTTTTCCCCTCTATTTTCGAAACAACATCGTAAGCACCTAGGCTGGAAAAAACAAGTTTAACGTTCTCCATCTCTCTGAGTCTTCTAATAACGTCTTTGTATGTTCCTGCTCTACACCTTACGAGTACTACAGCCCTAACCATTGTCAAGGTGTTTCAACACTACTTTGATTTAACTTTTTCCAAGAAAACAGGTATATGGCCCCATCATTGGCATCTCCCAGCCTATCTATCCCCGGAGAATTGTTAAGGTATTCCACAACCTCCTCGGTGATGGAGCCAGATGGCTTGGTTACAAGGTTAAGAACCTTACCTCCAAAAATTTCCCTCATCGAGTTGGAGAACAGTATTAACAAATCCTCCTCAGGGAAGTATGGTTTTCCGGAAAGCGATACGTTTACTAGCCACGAGTTGGAAGGCAGGAACCATGATGTTATGTTCCCTATCCAACATGCCTTCCTATGCGATAAGAACATCAGAATAACGCCCAGCCTGTTATCTGTATCTATTCCAGTGTTGAATGCTAATGAATAGCTGTAAGCATCTTCTGCAAGCGCTATTTCAGACCAGTTTATAGATTCTTTAACGCCATATGCGAATTCCGGTTTAGGATATGATGTGAAAGCTAGGGAAAGAATGAAGTAAGATATGACCATTCCAGCCAAATACTCTTTTTCAATTCTGTTTAACTCACTACTGAAACAGCTTAACCCATACCCGGCTAACGGGGTTGCAAAGAATATTACAAAAGTAGGTATCCTATAGATAAGCATCCTGTAACCTTCTAGCGAAAGCAGGAACGATGCTTCAACCATGAAAATTACAAGCGGAGCTAGGAAGAAAACGGTTTCATAAAGCGAGCCTTCTTTACAGTATTGGATGAAGCCATGAATCGTGAAAGGCAAGAACCCTAGTGAAATAGGCAGGGTGAACCATAAGATGGTTTGCAGAGCCTCAGGCTTAAAAACGATTGTTAAGACACTTGGAATTATTACACTGACCACCAGTATTGAGATGAAGGTTTTTGTGAACGTGAACTTCTCATATCTTTTCACAAACTTTGCGATCTCGATTATGACTATTGGAAAAACTATTGCCCCGACCATTAGCATAAAAGGCAGAAAACTGTTTCCAATAACCATTGTGAGAAGCAGCCGCAGCATGTTTTCCTCTTCTCCCATTGAGCTCCATACCGATGCTGAGGAGGCCAATAGAAGCACTACGTTTAAGAAAAACAGAATAAGCAAGTGTAATAGTCTATTCGTTCTCTCATATCTCAAATAGTGGTAAAGGTAGGAGAGAAATAACGATGTGAAAAACAAGATTAGCTGGAAAACTGAGAGATGGTGGCTCATGGCGGTCAGAAACCCGGAGAACATTGCGGGAAACATCCATCTCCAGTCACCCATAATAGCCTTCATCGAGAAGAATATTGTCAGCCCGTAGAACAGGATTCCAAGACCCTCCGGTATTATTACGCTGCCTATCTGGTGTACAAGAAGGTTTACTGTCGCGGCGTAGAGAAGAGTGTAAACAGGCCTGTTCCGAGAAGTTTTAAACTGTTTCGAAATAAAGTATGGTGGAAGAATAAAGAAGGAGAAGACAATAGGCTCAAGGAAAGTCAGGATTTTAATAAACAGGTCGTAGCCAACAGCCTTAAGAATAACTAGCTGAATATAGTAGAAGAGTGGGCCATGAGGAAGCGGCACAAACCCTCCCTCGTTCAACACGAAGACCCTTGAAATAAACTCGTAAATATCAAACCCGTAGGGCAGACCATACTTTATTGGTGGAACCATTCTTAAAAGTACTGCCATCAGAAACACGATTATTAGAGAATAGTTCTGCCATTGTTTCAGCTTAGCCAAGTTTGAATCCATACTGTCTTATCCCTCCTTAACATTATTGAGCCATGGTGACTTGTTTGAAAGATATGGTTGGAATCATAGCAGTATATCACCACAATCCGCTTAGCCCCGGGATCCAGCACTATGCTTAAACCTAGTGTTTTCTCCTCTCCAGGATTAAGTGTAAGCATGCTAGAGTTGAATACCTTAAATTCTGTGAACCGGTAGTAAGTAGTGTTCTCTGTGACCCTGCTTTTCTCGTAGCCTAAGAGAACTATAAGAATGCCCTCACGCCTATTGCTTGAATTATTGCTCAAAACTAGTTGGATAGAAGCCTCCTGCTGCTTCTCCTCGAACCCGCTTATTTTCATCAATACAAAACCCTTAGGAGGGGCATCTAGAAACTCGTATACTGTGAAAAGCAGGATTAGGAAGAAACTCATCAACAGTATAATCTTCTGGAAAAAGGCGCCTTTCTCACCGTCTCTGTCCTGACTCAAAGGATAACCGCTAACCATAGAAATAAGCTTATTAAATTATCGTATAGTTACGCTTGGAAAACTTATTAAACCACGTTTCTCCCAGGTTTGGGAAGAATGCTGTTAGAAAACCCGATGCTAATCATGATTGCTTCAGGATCAATCGGCTTCGCAGCATCCCTGCTAACTTTGAAATACATATTGAGGAGCTTCGTTAAACTAGGCATTTATGGGGTGGACTACCATAAGCCTGAGAAGCCGAGAATCCCGGAGATGGGGGGTTTAGCGTTTATCATAGGGGTTTTAGCGGCTTCGCTCCCAGCATTTTTACTCAACCTCTATGTTTCTGAAACACTCGGTATACTTCTCACCGTGCTGGCAACCGGTCTTGTGGGGATTATAGATGACCGTAGAAAGCTGGGTGCTGTGGAGAAGCCTCTTCTCACTGCTGCGGCAGGCCTACCCCTAATCCTTATTCATCCTTACTCCGGTAGCTTGGTTCTTCCTTTCGAAACTGTTTTCCGCATCCCGCTGGTTTACACCGTGATTATCCCAGGGCTACTTGCAGTAGTATCCAACTCGATTAACATGTTTGACACGATGAATGGTACTGCAACAGGCTCCTCTCTCCTAGTTCTGATAACACTGTTCACTATCACCATCATTAAGAATCTTGTCAGGGGGGATGCCGATGTTTTTTCAATAGGCTTAATGTTCAGCATCGTCTTCCTTCCGTTGCTAATACTTTTCTACTATAACAAGTATCCGGCGAGGGTTTTCGTCGGAGACACTGGTACACTCTCCATAGGAGGGGCTCTTCTAGCCTTCTCAATAATCCAAGGCTGCGAAATACCGTTGATAATCAGTCTTCTACCCCATTTGACGAACGGCTTCTTCAACCTTTCAAGTGTTGGGAGGCTCTTTGAAAGATCAGAACTGAGCGTAAGGCCGATAACCGTCTCAGAGAATGGAGTAATAACTGCCAACAGAGATTTGAAAACACCCATAACCTTAACTAGGTTCGTCGCAGCACTTGGTTTCAGAAGCGAGAAAGAAATTTTTAACGCGATTATGATTCTATGCGTTTTCTCAGACCTGCTAGCCATCTTAACAGTTGTTCTAGGGTTTTGGTGAAAGCCATGGGGAAACTTTCTAGTCTTAAACCTTTGATTCTCCTGATATTGTTCAACTATCTCGTGATCGTATTCGGGTCGCAAGCCTTCTACATTATTCAAACCAGTATTGAGAGGGTTTTAAGACCGTTTACACCCAGGCTGCTCATAGGGCTTATTCAATCAGCCGTAGGCTTATCGCTAATACTACTATGGATATTCGTTTGGCTGAAGCTCTACAAGCACCTATTCACAAGAGAAATAAGTAAAAACAGATAAAAAATCATATTAACCCTAAACATGTTTCCGCGATTTTTTCAGCAGGGTCCTCCATCTTCTTAAGCCGGGTCAATGATGAAAACCGTTCACCCTCATCCAATTCTTTTGAAACCGTTTTCCTCAGCCAGTTGCGCAATCCTTTTTCATCAATAGCCTTAGCCAACAATCCTCTACTCGCTAGGAATTTCTCCACGATTGTTAAAGACGGGTAGACTGATACTGTCGGAACACCCATGAGCACGGCTTCAATGTTCATCGTGCCGCCAGCACCGATAAAACCTTTTGAATAGAACATGATTGAACGCGTATCCTCCCCGTGTTCAAGTATGACAGCACGGTCTTTGAAAACCCGTCTATAGGTTTCCTCCTCATACCTGGGCACGACCACGAGTTTCAAGCCTGTTAAACTTTTCTCACTACGGTAAACCTTTGAAACAGTTTTAAACGTAAGGTGGCGTACATTAAGATATGAGGCTCTATACTCCTCCGGCCTGTACACGATATACCCGTCTTCAGATAAACCGTATTTCCTCAAAATACTTTTCCTGGGAGTAAAGTCTCTGAGCCATGCAACGGGGTCCAGAGAGTTGTAGACAACTATGTTTTCCCTGCTTATACCATATTCTAGCCAAACGTTTCTGCCAATAATCTTAGGGGTGAGTAGCCTGCGGCTGAGCGGGATAGCCAGCCTTGCAACATAGGTTGAGTGAGGAGAATCATTCACCGAAACATGTGGAATATTCAGCCCGAATGCAACCCTCGCTGCCTCAGGAGAACTAAAGCTTAGCACGAGGTCGGGGTTAATCCTTCTAACGATTTTCGAAAGATTAAGCGTCCTGTTAAGCGAGGAAACAAGCTTCCCGTAAAGGTCTGCGCCACCATGTTTACCTGTGATTACTGGCTTAATACTTGATAGTTTGAAAATGTTAGTTAATTCAACATATCTACGCGACGTAACGTATACTTCGCACCTTCTTTCCTCAAGCTTCTCTTTAACCTTACCGAATAAGAGGGCCTGCTTAGGCGTAAGCACATCTATCACAATCGTTTTCCTGGGCAATGCCTCCAGCCTATTGTTAGATATAAGCCATTATTATCTTTTCAGCCTCCCGTTGTATGACCCAGTAATCTTAAAAAACACGTCTACCACACCATTGTGAATGAAGCCGTTCCTAACCACGCCGGAGGAAGCTGTTGAAAATCTTAGAAAAAGCGCTTATACCGTTGGAGTATTCGGGTTCGGACACGTGGGCTCTGTGATAGGTGTAGGATGGGGGTTAGCAGGAGCAAGGGTAATAGGGATGACGCTGGATCAACAGGCGTTAAGACTCTTCAAGACAGGGGCCTCACCTTTCCCAGAGGAAGCCTACCTTACTAAACATGTGCAGATGTTGATGAACAATGGGCAGCTTGAAGTAGTCGACAACTACTCCTATGGGGCACGCAAGTCAGACATTAAAATAATCGCTGTCCCAGTATATCTTTCAAGTGATAAGAAGCCTGATTTAACCCCCATCATAAGAGTGTCCGGCGAAATAGGTGGAAGCCTATCAAGGGGAGACCTAGTTATCGTGGAAACATCTCTGCCACCAGGGACTACGCGTAAAGTGGTTAAACCGATTCTGGAGGAGGCTAGCGGTTTGAAAACAGATGAGGACTTCGCTCTCGCCTACAGTCCTGAAAGAATCTCTGCTGGGACAGCTTTAGAAGACTTTTTAGAGAAGTATCCTAAGATTGTTGGCTGCGACTCGCCTAGGAGCCTTGAGCTAACGGCAAAGCTTTACTCGACGGTGGTGAAGAAGGGAGTTATCACCATGACAAGCACTGTTGCAGCTGAAACTGAGAAACTGTTTGAAGGAGTCTACCGGGATGTTAACATAGCGCTTGCAAATGAACTTGCCTATTTCTGCGAGAAAATAGGGGTATCGTTCGACGAGGTTAGGAGGGCAGCCAACTCTCAACCGTTCTCACACCTGCATAACCCGGGTATCGGTGTTGGAGGCGCCTGTATCCCGATATATCCTCATTTCATAATGGAGGCTGCCGCTGAACACGGGGTGAAGCTTCAGATAACCCCGCTTGCAAGAAGAGTTAACGAGTCTTCGACGGAACTCTTCATAAGCAAAATTAAGAAGGCTGTTGAATTCTTAGGCTTGGAGCCGTCCAAATGCAGCTTCGCGCTGCTCGGCCTATCCTTCAGAGGAGGGACATCTGACACTAGGCTTTCACCCGCTTTAAAAATACTGGATTTCATCGAAAAGCTCGGGGCACAGATTAAGGTTTGCGACCCACTTGTCAGAAATGTTGAGGGCAGAGATATTGAGGTTTCTACAGACTGGAGGAAAGCGGTGCAGGGGGCCAACGTAATCATAATAGCGAGTGATCATAAGGAATTCCACGAGATAGATATTGAGAAAGCATCCGTTTTAACCGGAAAAGATTTTGCAATACTGGATGGGAGAAGCATCATCAGCAGTTTTAACGTTAAACCACGGTACCGTGTGCTCTACGTGGGGGTTGGTAGACCGGCGCTCTTAATAGAACCAGACGGCTGTAAAAAGCATGTAGAGATAGACGGCTTTTAAGTTAAAGGTTATTAATTCCTTAAAGCCAGGTTTTAACAAGCCCGGGAAGCCCGGTGGCACGCACTCGCTCACAACTTTTTCATGTTATTCTATTAACATAGCTCCTCTATACTTCTCTTTCTCCTTACTCGTAGCTCCAGCCTCTTTAAACCCGTCGTCTGCGCTTCCTCTTAATCTCTATCCCCTTGCCGGCTAGGAATTCGTTCATCAATTCCTTATTGAAAAACATCTCCCTGGCTTCGTTAATAGCGTCAACCCTTTTCATGGTCTCGTTGATTAACTGCTCGTCGTCCATACCTGTTGAGTCGAAGGTCGTGAAGAAACCTGACTCAGTATCTATTCTGAACTCGACTTCTAAACCATGTTTTTCGCTAACCCTCCTAGCTACCTCGTCGCCCCACATGTGTCTCCCAGCGAAGTACGCAATGACTCTCCCTTTCTTAATGTAGTCCTCGAACCTCCTCTGCTTGAAATCCTCGATGATCCTCCCTATTTCTTCATACTCCTTTTGTAAGATCCTTTTCTTTTCCTCCTCGGTCACCGCCTTCTCGTACCTCCGCTTGTATTTCCTCCAGAGGTAGAACTCGGATATTTCGTCCCTGGTCCGCTCTGGACCGGCAGCGACCTGTATCTTTCCGTTCTTATACGCCTTGATGAAGATTTCGAAGAGATGTAGCCTAACGGCTATCATCCACTTCTCAGAAGGGAGAGGAGGCAGTAGCTCAACCTTCTCCCACGGCCTGCGCTCGAACTTCTCCGCCAGCAAAGCCCTCAGCTTCTCAACCACGCTCATTTCCCTATGAGCTCCTCCCCAGTATATACCTTTATGAGCGGGGGCATGCCCGGCTCTTCTGCAAGCACCTGCACAGGATCGTAGGAGAAGCCTATGGCTACGCCGTATTTAACATTCTTATAGTCAGGGAGCTGAAGGTGCTTCTTAAGGTCCTCAATTGCACCGCTAAGTAGTTCCTCAAAGCTTTTCCCGGTTACCGTCGACTTCATCTCTATTATAGCTATTACATCGTCCTTCTTAAATACCACTTCACCGTCGACTACGATATCCTCTAAGGTGGAGAGAATACCATCGACTTCTCCGCCTCCGCCGCGACGGATAAATTTCACCCTGCCCTCGAGCACATCCAGAGGGATCCCGGACTTCTCTGAGAAAGCTTTGAGAATGTCTTCTTGGTAGTTTATCTTCCCATACCCTTCAATCACGATATATTCACTGGCTTTTCCCACTTTATAATTCATTTCTCCCAGTTCCCTTTCTCCCAGACTTCCTCCCGCCCGCATCTCTATTATCTCGTGGAGGAGACGGGTTACCTCATCCTCAATAGAGACTATTTTTATCCACTCTATCTTGCTCACTCCCTCAGGTATATTGACCCCGAGCTCCTTGGCCCCGCAATACGCCTTCTTGCCATTATCATATTCCACGATGATGCTATACTTGCTTCCAATGCCCCCTTCTAGTTCCTTTAATGCATCGTAACCCAGTAGCCTAAAAAGCCTCTCTTTTAATTTGGTGTGTTTCTGACCCTCTTTCAGCGGGAATTCATATGGATGTTTACCTATCTGCTCGCTGAGGGGCTTAAGGTTGAAGCTGTACTCCGATGGAACTACTTCGCCACCTGTGTCCTTCCATTTGATTGTCATTAAATCCATTGTTTCATCTATGTCGATTCCTACGACGTAGTGGGGGTTTCTGCCAATTTTTATTTCTACTTTCTTCGCGTTGCCGTGAGTATCGGAGTAGAAGGCGAGCATGAGCCTATTGCCCTCCGTGTTCTTTCCATTTAATTCCGCGTTGACGCATATTTTTCCTCCCCCGACATCCGTACTCGACTTAAATCCGTAAAGATTTCCATCGATCTCCATCTCGTTGTTGAAGAGGCCCAGCCTGAGCTTAACGTCGCCTACTATGAACTCGGTTGGGAAGAATAGCCTGTAGTCAAACAGCTCAACCTTGGCTATGAGTACTTCCGCCTCATCCCTGCTTATTTGATCTAACACTCGTTCTACTTCGTCTTCCGGTATGTTAATTTGGTCTAATTCAACATCCTTCACTATTGAGAACTCCGCCACCCCGTTTTTTTCACCGTATTCCCAGTAAACCCTGACTACGTAGGTCCCGGGCTTCACCTTGTTGCTCTCTCCCAAATTTAGGAGTCTTGGCCCTCCCCTCCTCAGCGTGACCCTATGAGGCTCTTTGAATTCGAAGCTACTCAGCTTAGCGAGGACCTCTTCCAGCTGATTCGGATTCTTCAGCATCGCGTTGAGGAAAGCCTCAGCAATGTTCTCGCCATACTTGCCCTTGATGTCGAGGTAGCTATCTACAATACACCCTATTTTTAATCCAACCCCTTTTACAGCATCCCCGCTTATCGCCATCAAAACTTCGTCAAGCACATCAATCTTAGCCTGGTCCTTCGCATTGATGCTGAGCCAGTTGTTCAAAGATTCTATCGCTTCATCGCCATCCTTGATCCATATTGAGACTATGCTTCTAACAATTGCCCCACCCTTCTCCTCCAGCTCTTCCGGGGAATACTGCTCTATGATTATGCTGATCGCGTCCAGTATCTTGCCTGAACTCTCCCTGCTCGGAACGTTTTCCAAGACATGCTTCGAGAGCTCTGAGGTGGTTTCAAGAGCCTCGTCAGCCTTCGGAGGGTCGAACGCAGCCCTTGTTTTCTCCAAAAGGCTTCCAACTGCTTCCCCGAACTTTCTGCTGTACTTGTTTCCGAGCAGGAGGTCAGCAATTTTGTTGAAGAGTGTGGGTGTTTTCCCCTGTATTGCTAGAATCGCTGCATCCCATATCGCTGGGGTTATCCAGTTGTAGACTCCTCTCGCTACCGTCTCCAGTATTTGCGTCGCGGTAAGGCGTTGGCCGATTCTCTCAGCCTTAACCCTGTAAACCATGGTGTAGAGTGCAACGTAGAGGATGCATGACACCGCTGCGCCGGTGACTCTCCCCCTAGCGTAGCCTATCGCGTATTGTCTTTCAAGCTCGTTTCTCGCGGGAGGCTCCTTCAGTCCAAGCGCTACCCTGATCTCATCCCAGCTTACCCCTATGGTTAGGCTTGAGAGCACGTTGAGTATAGGGCTGGTTAAGGCCTCCTGTCTCAATGCTGAGGCGAGGCTCCTGCATTCCTCAGCGTGCTCCACGCTGCCATTAGCCAGGAATTCCCTTGAGCGATTCTCTAGGGCTTCCGCTAGGCTGAGCATCTCCTCCCCAGCCTTGTTTGCCTCCGCAACATCCGAGGCAATCTCGATTAAATTGGAAAGCACTCCTACGCCTAAGAGGAGGTAGTAGACAGGCCTGACGTAGGCATGGGGGATAAGGAAGCTCATCGCAACCATTATGCCTGAGGTGATTAAGATTCCTGGGAGCTTAGTGCTGAGGCCGTCCCAGAAGCCCTTCCAGTATGTGGTTGCCTTAAGGGCAAGGTAGACTTTAACCGATGCGATAACTCTACCGTCTTTAACGAGTTCGAGAGTAGCATCGCCTACCGCAGGCTCCTGCTGAATGAGAAGAATCGGGACGGTTGACTTCCTGCTTACCGTAATGCTACCATTATCCTCATCGACCCTGGAGAAGAATAGGAAAATATTCGTAGCCGTCTTAAGCCTTAGGGTGTAGTTTAAGTCGGAGTCAGCGTAGTTTCTAAGCGTTACACCATGAACAAGCTCTCCCTTGTTCGCTTTCAGCGGGCTGTAGAACAGCTTGATGGATTTGCAGGGGCCCAGCGTCCTATTCGTTACAGTATACTCCCATTCAGCCTCTCCAGAATCTATGAAAAAGCTATTGCCTTTCCTCCATCCCAATCTCCTTAGTCGCTCATACTCGCTGTTAGTAACCCAAATCGTCTCATTGAAGACTTTCTCTCCTGCAGGCTCTATCCTCCAGTTCTTTGGTGCTTTGCTCAGGTTAAGCTCTTCATAGAATGGTTGCTTGAGCAGAGCCTTCAGCTCATCCTCGCTTAAAACCCTGCTCAAGACATTTTGCTCTGCATCCGCAGCCTCATCGAAGCCGAGTATGAAGGAGTTCCTGAAGCCGTCTACTTGTATTTCAACGGTTAATTCCTCGCCCTCAGCCCACTTAATCCAGTGGTCTGAAACATACTCGCCCTTCTTCAAAACAGGCCAGGGCATTATCACAGAGGGCTCTGTTATCCATCCCCCGCTATACCCTATACTAAGCATCACCCCACGCAAATCCCTAGTAGCTTTAACAACCCTCTCAATATGGATCCAGTAGCAGTCAACATCCCTACCGCTGATCCTTACCCTCCAAACCTTATACTCAAGAACCCTGAGGCCTAAAGTAAAACCGTCAGCAAGCAGGTTTATGCAAAGCTCCTGGAGCAGGGCCGGGCTCTTGACCGGAAGGTAAACACGGATCAGGTTGTCCCTGAGGTCTCCAGAGAGGCTTATCCCCGCCTTTAAAGTCACATTGGCTAGGTCAATATAAGTTACGTTGCAGAGCTTCGAAACCTTGACGGAAACGTTGTAATACCTTATGAATGTCGCGTTGTAGAGCTTAACAAGCTTCTTAACCCCCTTTACATCGTATTGGACTGAGGATAGTGAAGAGTTGGAGATTATCGGGATCTCCGCAATGACCTTGCCTTCCTCAGGATTACGGGTTATATGCAGATTAGCGTAGTCGACTAAGATGGTTTCGCCACCAGCCTCAAGTTTTCTCGGAAGGTTTAACTCGCTTAATGCACTAACAACTCCACCCTCATTATGGCCTAGGCTTATCAGCGGGGCTATAGATAGCCAAAGCCTGTCTGCAAGACTAGTGTTCATCCCGGCTGGAATAACGTAGCTACGCTCCTCCAATGGTCCTTCTGGCGGAATGCCATTCTCCAGCTGTTTCTTGAGGAATTCGGCCTCGCTACTGCTTTCAGCCGTTTCAAAGGTACCAGCCTTGTTAGTGGTAGAAGCTATAGTGAAGAGAGCTTGGTTAAACTCGTAGGCAAGCATAAGAAGGATAAGGAGCACACCAACAGTTTTCCTCCTATCCATGGTTACGAAAAACCTTTAGAAAACAGCCTATTTATGATGTGTGCAAGCGCAAATTTTCGCTTTCGGAAAGCAAAAGTTTTCAACAAGGTGAAACAGGAAGTTTTACATATGCTGGGTACTCGCACAACGGAAAAACCCTCAGCCTTATTTGGTAATTCCCTGCAGGATAAAAAAGTTATTAATTCCTTAAAGCTAGGCTTTTAACAAGCCCGGGAAGCCCGGTGGAGCCAGCTAGGCGCCGAATGTAATGGCAAAGCGCATTAAATGAAAGCGCCAAAACATGGGGGGCTTTGGACCCCTTGATGAGAGTTCGAATCTCTCCCGGGCTACCATGACTTTAAGTCAGGATAATGTTAAAATCCTGGGTGCAGTGATGATGGAGAACTAGGTTTAAATAGCGTGCACTGAAATCGGTGCGGGAAAACAATAGGCGAAGACGGAATGAGCTATAGGAGGAAATCTTGGCAGGAGAAACTGGCTGACAAGAAGGGCTTGCCGAAAATACTGAGGCTGGAAAAGAGTTTTCCCTGCTATAATGCCGTGCATAAAATGGGTGCTGAAGTTGGTGATAGGGTGATACTTGTCAATCCCAGCGAGATTGTTGAAGCCATGAAGAATGTTCCAAGGGGTAAAGTAATTACTATTGTCGAGATATGTAGGAAAATAGCTAAGAAACACAGGGTTAAGGCCTGCTGCTCCCTTACAACAGGGATTTTCATAATGATAGCTGCCAATGCAGCCGAAGAAGCTATGAAAGAAGGGAGAAACCTGAACATTCCCTACTGGCGTACGCTTGAAGCAGGCGGATTCTTGAACGAGAAATACCCTGGTGGCGCAGAGAACCATAAGAAACTATTGGAGGATGAAGGATTCAAGGTCATTCAAAAAGGAAGAAAATTCGTTGTTAAAGACTATGAGAAATATTTGGTTGACGTGTAGAATACATCCAACTCAAAAAGCTTCACAATCTTGCAGCAAAAGCTTTTCAATTGCAGTTGAGCTTGATTAAGTGCTAGTTTTTACACTCCTATGGGCAAGCCTTATATGTGTACATCTAGGAACGCTTGATTGTGGAAACGCTTGATTGAAAACATGAGGAAGCTTTTAAAGTAGCTTGCCGATCCCCCTAGTTTTTTCGAGGGGGTACGGAGCGAGGGATGGAGACCTTCCCTAGTTTTCTTCCTATGGGTAACCCTGATCATTTCTATTGTTACACCTATCGTCAATTATTTCGGTGTAGAAAGCACGGATCTCTCTTCCTCTTATCAGGCACAAATTTTAGCATACCGTTTTTTGAAAAGCAGCTTGCTTAGTTCTCACGGGGTCTACGCGTATCTGATTGAGGCGGTTTTAATATTTGGATCCGCTGTTTCCATCCTTCTTTTACTAACGTTGCTCCTGCATCTGGTCTACAGGCTTATCGGTGGGCAGGGATCTGTTTTAAACGCTTGGAAGGCAGCGTGTTACGGAGTGGGACCATGCTTGCTCGGCGGTTTCCTGCCTTATGTTTCCCTGTTCGCAGGCTTCTACTCTTTTGCGATGCAGTTTTACCTTGGCCCCATGGTTCTTTACAGGGTGAAGGAAGGGCAATAATGGTTTTCGTGTTTTTCATAACCATGGCTTTCATAGAAATGTTTGTCTCAGGTACCACAGTTGGTTTCTAACGGGAAACCTAGAAAAACACTCGGTTTAGGGAAAGCATGTCTATGACCTTAATCTCTCTATGGACCTGTAGACATCTTCTACAGCAGCCTCACGCCTCTTCCTATTATCCTTCAAGTATTTTCCACTAAGGTTTTCAAAGACGCTTCTCGTGATCCGGCCTCCTCTAAACTTTTCTATCGTGTTGTCAACCATTCTCTTCAAATCAGCATCTATTTCCTCGAAAACCGCGTATGATCTTTTAATCTCCTCACCGACCTTCGGGTTTTTCAAGGAGATTTGCTCAAGTGTTTTCAAAACCCTTTTTTCAGCACCCGAAACCCTCCGCTCATATTCTTCAACACTCGCCTTATACTCTTTCGAAGAAAGTTTCCCCAGAGCGTTCTTAACCTTAACCTCTTCCAAACGGGACTCATAGTCGATTTTCTCGTGGAGAGCCTCCACCAGCCTGTCTGCAAATGTTTCAACCTCCTTCTCCATCCTCAGTTCTTCAACAGGTTTTACAGCCTTCTCCCTGAAAAGGTCAACAACCACCAGCATGAATATTGTTAGCAAGCCTAGAATTATCGAAATGCTTCTCCCCGCCTCCAGCTGTGCAGGATGAAAACTGATTTCCAATGGTTGAGCCAATATGTCTGGCATCACGTTACTCATGTTTCGGAAAAATGTTCCGCCGTTTTCAACGCTTACAGTAGTAGAATCCATAGTTATCCTCCAGCCTTGTCTCCCAGCTACCTTCACGTTTAAGAAATAAGTGTTAACGATGTCGGTATAGTTAGGTAAATTCTTTAATCGAATAGTGGTTAAGCCTTCACTTGCACTCGTAAGCACGGTTTTAAGAGGAATATTGTATTCTACTGTAGCTTCATACTCCTGCCCAGGGTTCAAAGGGTATCTTGAGTTCACCGTTATAATACTCATATTAGCCTCAGATGAGGCACTGCTCTGGGTAGAGAGGGAGCCTAATGCATCTCTTACCTTTATCCCTTGACTCATGCTGGTCGGGATACTTATCTTCAGTATTTCGACTGCAGAGGAGCTTCCTGCGTATCTTACTTTCAACCGGTCTATTACTGAAATCTGAAGCTGCTCTGTAATCGTTATTTCTCTAGACAGGTTTTCTATCAAGCATTTTTCGAATGTTTTTGAGAAGACTACCCTACCAGTTATGTTGCTTACTGTCGTTGGCCTAAAGTATGTGTTCCACAATCCTATGACCGTGTTGTTTAAATAAACAGGGTTGAAGTAGAGCAGGTATTGACTATAGCTCTCTATCCTGCCACTCGTCAGAAACGTGAAATTAACGAACTCAGGAATAATGTTAAACCCTGTTAAAACAGGCAGGTTAAACCCTATGGAGCCCCCCTCCATGTCCCAGCGTTGGACTAGGCCAATTTTAACAGTCGCATTCAACCTGTCGCCCTCAACTGGAGGAATCTTCGCAGCAAGATAATCGTAATCAGCCTCATGCTCCAAGTATAATGGTATTTTCTCCCCATTACTTAGAAACAGCATAGGCATATCTGTCGAGGCAATTAGGTTTTGAGTCATCTCTTTAGGAAACTGTATTCTTAAAGTCCAGCCGGCTTCGCTTAAAGCATTTATCGACCTAGGACCTATCGTCACGTTAATATTGTAAATAGCGATCGCGTTATCATCCATGTTAACCCTCACATACACATAGAGGTCTGACTGCATGTAAACCTGGCCCGACGTCTTCACCATAAGAAAACTGTTAGAAACCACTGTCATAGCCAGCAGTAGGATAAGCATACGCCTGCTTTTTTCACACGGCTGCATTGCTAGCCGTATTTAAAACCGGGGGTTAAAAACCTTTATTTAATGCTTAAGAGAAGCTTGAACAATGCTTCAAAACTATATTTCGGAAAAAGCAGTTATCCACGCCACAGTAAGGTTTGAGGGAAACAACTTGGTCCTTGGGAGAAGTGAAATAGGTGAGCAGACCTACATCGGGTTCAACACCATAATAGGATACCCCTCTAAGAAGAGCTTCTCAGACAGGGGGGTTATGCCGGAGGATATTCGTGTTCTAGACTCCTTGTCAAGCGGTGCGAAGATAGGCTCGATGTGCCTAATAAGACCGGGGAGCACGGTTTACGAGAATGTTGTGATTGGGAGGAGTCTTGCAACCGGCCACAACGTTCTGATAAGAGAGGGAAGCAGGATTGGAGATAACTGTCTAATAGGATCAGGCTCCATGCTTGACGGGAGTGTTTCAATAGGCAGCAACGTTAAGATCCAGTCAGGCGTATATCTTCCACATGGCACCGTGGTTGGCGAAAACGTCTTCATAGGGCCGTATGCATGTGTCACGAATGACCGTTACCCGCTTTCCAAGAGACTTAATCCTGTTGTAATAGGCGACGGATGCGTAATAGGAGCGAATACAACTCTGATCTCCGGAGTACACATAGGTGATAATTCAGTGGTGGCAGCAGGCTCAGTGGTTACGAGAGATGTTCCTCCAAACACGGTGGTTCGAGGCGTACCGGCAAGAATATATGCGACCAGAGAAGAATATGAGGGGAGGAGAAGAGAGTATGAGCATGGAGTATGATGTGCTTTCAAAAGCTAGGGAGGCTGCTTCCGGCGTTGTGGACCCGGAGATAGGGCTAACCCTCGGAGAACTCAACCTGATTAAAGATGTTAGGAGGGAAGATGATAGCATAGTTGTCGAGTTCATTGCAACAACGCCCTTCTGCCCTCTAGGAGAGGTTTTAGCCTTAATGGTTAGGGATGCGGTTAAAGAGGCTGTTAAAGGCGAGAAGGTTCTGGTTTACATCAGGAAGCATCTTAACGAGGAAGGGATTAACGAAAGGGTTAACAGGGATCAGTAGAGCCCATTATCATGGTTCAATTAGGATATATAAATGCCGGGATCTTCTGGCTCAAATTTTCAGAAACTTTCAATTCTTCCTCATACCCTAAATATCTTGACTTTCCACTCTATTACTCTGTTTCGCTGACTTAAAATCCTGTAACATCTTGTTTTTGAAAACAGGTAGTTATTTTATGAGAATAAAAAAATATAAGCAGGCCATATAACAATATACATGTGATCAGGATGGAAATGGAAAAGACCTTAACAGTTATGTTGACTATAGCAATAATATTAATGCCATATTTAATCTTAATCGCTTCTTATCAACCTAATCGCGGATCAGATTTAAAAATAGACCTAGGCGATAAGTCGATTTTCGTAGTGGGACGCACCTCTTCAGAAATTCACTCTAAATTGTCAGATTATTTCGGTAAGGAAAAAGTTAGATTTACGGATAGATTTGAAGATTTATATGGTAAAAGGGTTAACATAGTCATATCACACACTAGTGACTTATATAAGTCGAAACCTATTCAAATACTTCAGATTCTTGAGGAAAACAAAGACAACGGAGTAATATTCATTACTATTTCCAACAGGGGTGTAGGTAAGGAATTTTCTGATGTTTTGGGAGCATTTCTAAAAGCATTGAAGGGAGAATTACCGATTGAAATAGTAGATATAACAACTTATGGAAAACGAAGAGGAGAAGCGTTACTGTGGGATCAAAGAATATATGAGGCACAGATTGTCGCTTTTTCAATAAATCCGTTTGGTTGGTTTATAGCTGAGGAAGCAGGAGAAATGATGGAAACACTGCTAATTATCATTAAAGAATTTTTAGTCAGCCCTCAACCTATTCCGATAGTTGGTGCCACGCGAGATGCGCCGGAAGACTTTATAAACAGTATTACACAAAACGGTTTTAATTGGATTGGGTATGTTGGATGGAAAACAAAGGATATAAAGGGATATCTGGGCGATACTGTTGGAAGAATGTATGTGCGTGTAGATTACTATTACAATTCTCAGACCGTTGGCTCTACTACTTATAAATTCTTTCTGGCTCATGTAAAACATTCAATGATAGGATACTTTAGCGGTATTCTTAATCATATACCCAAGGTATTTATAACCGAGACTGATTGGAGGACCTCTACGTATCCGGGACAAGTCTTATTCGATTGGGGGCCAAAAAATCAGGGCGGGCCACAAAGTTCTATATCGTTTACTCTGACTGTAGGTCTTTCTGGTGCATCAGCTTCAGTAACCTACACTGCATCCCCTCCCGCGAGCTTCTATTGGAAAGATCAGACTAATCCTGCTGCAGGAGATGTTAAAACAGAACATACGCTTGCCAGTGCTACTATAAATGTGATGTATACTGTAGAGCCGTCGAGCATAGGACATTTAGATCCAAATAAGCCGGGCGGCACTGAACCAATGCTTGTCAGACACTACACGAAATCCATGCTAGCTGCCGGTCTTGTTTATGAATGGGCGGACTTATCTTTCAGCGTCAGCTTGAGAAGCAGTGGAGTTAGTGAATACTAGCTTACTTTGAATTCAGAATTTAGAGTGTCGTATTTTTTGTATCCTAACGAGGAAAGTATTAGCGAGAAGGTTGACAATAATTAGTAGAGCCTGTATCTCAGAATCCCGCCTATGCCGCCTAGCCTCCTAAACTTTTCCGCAGACTCGTGGCGGCCGCTTACTATAGTGGTTTCTCCTCCATACTGTTCGACAAGTCTCATCATCTCCATTATCTTGCTTCTTACTGAGCTTGACTGCGACGCCAGCTTAACGTGTATTATTAGATGGTTGACTGCTCCTTTTTCAACAGCCTTCCAAGTCTCCTCTAAACCGTAGACAGCCTTCTCCTCGACAAGGCTCTTAAGAAACTCCTCTATCATATTTATCTCGTTAACAGCCTTCAGCTCCCTAGCCACAATCCTCATCTCGTTGCTCCTGAGAAACTCGTTGACAGCCGATATTGTTCCCCCGGAGCAGTGGAAGCTGCCAGTTACTGAAGCATATAGGTCACCATATTTATCCCTTAGGAAGCTGGCGAAGGTATCGCGTATTACACTAGGTCCTATCAGAATTATCTTGGGTTTACCGTTAACCCAGAGGTTTTTCAAAGTCTTCGCAACCTCGTGGAAAAACCTTGTGGCTAAAGCCTCACGCTCCTCAGGAAAGTTTTTACTTGGAATATCCTGTTCGACTCCAAGGCTTTCAACAATCCCGTAATCCTTCATAAGCGTGATCGTTGCTGTACCAAACTCGACTGCTGCAACAATGTATTTCTGAACGTTTATGCTCTGGCTTAAAATCTTCTTGTGGAGAGGGGAGAACTCCTGCTTCTCCAGAGTAACGCTTCCTCCAACACCTATTGACAGAGTGTGGTAGTGGCCTAGAACACCCTCCATGTCCTCAGGGCATTCAAGAACCCTTCCATTAAGCTGAATAGTCTCTGATGAAACATCGAACTCAACCTTCTCAACCCTTATCTTGAGAAATGCTTTACGCCTGCTCTTCTCACCTTCTTCAATCTTTATGATTCTCACGGTTTCCGCTGAAGCCAAGTCACCCTCCTCAATAAGATGATACGCCTTCCACAACTCTTCTCCGGAGAATGGCCTTATCTCCAAGATGCCCTTATCATAATCCACTTTAATCATCGAAACCCCTTCCCCCTTGCCTCAACAGTAAAGTCATCCGCCAATCCAGCTGTTTAGCAGAAGTGAAAATATAAGTATTATTAACCTCAAGAAGCATGGTTATTACCAGAAGCCTTATAACTCTTTACCGTAAAGATTGCTGCTACACCGATAAGCTTCATTGTCACCGAATTTCATCCAGTGTTATAATGAGGCATTTATAGATACTTGATCGAAGAACTACCTGTAAGTAATAGGGCCCCGTGGCTTACTAATGGTTTATTTATGCGAAAAAACGTTTTTATACTTTCAGACCATTTTAAATAAAGAATGGCGAAGAGAAGAATATTGCTAATGCTCTTCGTCCTCACGCTGATTACGCAGTTATTTTCTCCATTAGAAGAAACTGTTCCTCAAGCTTCCCCGGAAGCTTTTGAAGGCACCGGTCCAGTTTTACAATCTAGAATCGTCACGCAGAGTTCCCTAGCAACTTTCATTAAGAAAAAAGTTATCCTGCCCAGTTACCAGTATGCTTCAGATAAAATAGAGTATCCTATTCCTGAGGATTCAGTTGCCTTCGCAACATTCGGCCCCGCAACATGGAGCAGCCTCTACTGGACAACGAGAGATTATCAAAGCCCTATTGAAGATGGCTTTACCCTTTTCTCGAACGAGGTCTTCCAGATCCGTTACACCCCTTTCGTCGAGGGTGACTACTTCAGGATTAACAGCACCTATCCATCGATTCTTCAGAATTTCACTGTCCCATCCTCTTATGATAATTTCGAAGTCAAATATGTTTGGCTGGTTGTAAGAGTTTACTCTGGAAGCGTAAGGCTTCACGCAGAAATATGGAACTATGGAATGATTAGCTTCGGAACTTCTACTGAGTCTGTAACCGTAATAGGTCCCTACGATTGGTGGATCGCCATGAAGATGATTAGCCCAAGAGTCTTAGATGCAGACGAGGTCTACAGGCTTGAAGTAATTTGGGAAACAGGCTCCGGTGCTGACATGAAACTGATGAGCAGCCCCAAGGATGCTGATGATAATGCACAGGGCAACGCCAGATTCTTCAACACGACCTCCAGCAATATGGAGAACATAGCTGGAAGGATGCTTGAAGGAACTCTAACCCATCCAGCCAGCAGCACCTACTCGACCAGCTTCAGCCCATGGTCTAGAGCCCTTCCTCTGCAAAGCTACCGGATCTATCTTCATGCTCGCAATATACCTAGGAGCAGCATAGTAATGAAGGTTAATTCGCTAACCTTTGGAACAGGCGAGGTTCCTGACGTATTCTTACAATTCCCATTAGACGAGCTTGCTTTTTGGACATCAGCCCAAGGCTCGACAAGCTTCTCAGGAGGGATAGTCGAGATATCTTCCAATTTAATGTCGGTAGAACAGAGCAGAACCTTGTACGATGAGAATCATCTGCCACCCTTCTTCAGACCTTTCGCCTCCCTATCGATCTTCACAGACAAAGCAAGCAAGCCTTGGGGAGAGTGGGAAATAGGCGGAGGAGCATGGGAAGCATACGTTGGAGATGCCTATGGAAACCTCTATGCTCTGCCAGCGGACAGAGTTGAACAGATAGAGCTCGGTTTAAAGGCCACCTACCCGCTCTTCTTCTATTCTCCAGCTTCACCATCCTACGGCTTCCTGAATTTCACAGTTAGGTTCGACTACGCTATCGAGGTTTCCTCCCGGGGACCATAATTCTACTCAAGCTACTCTGTCTCTCCCCTCAGCAACGCGTCCTGGAATATTTCTAATCCACTCCTCTCTTTCTCAGCTCCATCCTACTCTTCCGTAGCCATTAAGATAGGCCCAGTTCCAAGAGACTGGGTTGTTCAAAGAGCGTTCGTTACCCCGGGTGCAGGCGGAGGAACACCCTCTGTTTCTATTGTGAATGATGAAATAACGATAAGCGGAATAGTAATGGGGGCATCCAACACGTATTCCGGTAGGGCTGAAATCCATGCGAAGGCGGACAACTACTTGGAATCTCAGGCAGCATACATAAGGTTCAGGTGGATGAATGTTTACTCCTCCATCTTCCTGCAGAACGACACTATAAGGATAGAAGCGAGAGCAGCCTCCTCCACCCCAAGTTTCCCACCTGGAGTCATCCTGATAAAGGCTGTTGGACCTGCGGGAGTTTTGTTAAACCAGTCTTTAAACCAGCTTGATCAAAACGGGGTGGCCACGGGAAAACTCTTTTTAAGCCAAGCTGGGCAGTACTTGGTTAGCGCAACATACGTGTCGTCGGACAGCCTTAGAGTAGGAGCCTCGGAAGCCTCTTTCAACGCTCTGAGAACCTCCGTGTCCATTGACAAGGATATTGTTCTACTGAGCTCGCCCACGGTCACTATTGAACTAGCCTCCTCAGACATTTCCCTAATAAGCTTAGCAAGATTTGCCTTAACATCCCCCAACGGCTCAACCAGAATATTTGTGTTTGACCAAGCTGGCGGCAGATTCATCAGGGAATTATCATTCCCGCAGACAGATCCCTCCGCTGTAGGCAACTGGAGTATTGCTCCCTCAATCCTCTTTCCAAACGGTATTAGCAGGCAGTTGCCCACAGTCAACTTCCTAGTGGTGGACGATATCCCGCCAACCATTTCCAACATAACACGCCTACCCATGGAAGCGACGTTTATGGAGGAAGTTAACATCACATGCATAGTCTTCGACAAGGGTACAGGAGCCAGATCGGTCTGGGTCTCCTACAGCTCTGGAGGCTTAACGTGGAACGCGACCACTAAACAAGTAGGACCCAGCAAGTATTCCGTCGTAATCCCGAGACAGCCTCCTTTCGCTACAGTTTCATACAGGGTCTACGCGACCGACAACAGTGGAAACACAAGCATCTCTGAGACCCTTACCTACAGCGTTGGGATCCCCCTGTGGCTTCTAATTCTAGCGGTACTGGCCTTATTATCAGCTGTCCTAATAACATGGCTATACATGAGAAGGCGCGTATCATTGCAGCCTCCGCCATCTATTTCACCTAGTCCTGAGACAAGCGGACTCGCATAGAAAACAATAATCCTCTTAGAGAAGCGCAGCAGATTTTAAAAGAGCAAAGGATACTTGCATGACTCATTAAACAGCTCTGGAAGCAACATAGTGGAATCCACATGTTACAGTTTGAACATAAGCGCCGGCGGGATGATTCGAACATCCGACCAACGGATTAACAGTCCGCTGCTGTAGGCTGTTGAACTACCTGCTGAGCTACGCCGGCCCGCCGGCTGGATTAATCCTTAACAAAGGGTATTAAATATCTTTCTATTCTCTAAATCTGAACAATAAGCCGATTAGGCCCAGTAGTGTTATCACTATGCCTGTGAATAGGAAGAACAGGTATGTTTTATCCAGGGCTTCCCCGGTGCTGATTGTATAGTATAGTAGTATGGCTCCGCCACAAGTCAGTAGGATTGCGAACAGTCTTGCTGCCACTGCGTCGGTCTTCAAATCGTCTTCATGCTTGAAATCCTTAAGATAAACCTTTCTCCAAGGGCTGTGGATGGTTGGCTGTTTAGAGAGGCTTTTACGCCAGTCTTTTCTTAAGATATACGTCGACCATGTAGGATAAGCCGTATTTGGAGAATGCTTCCTGCTCCGCCTTCTTCTTTATCTCGAAGAACTTGTCTATCTCCTTTCTCCACGGGTCCTTCGTATACCTCTTATCCTTCTTAAGCTCGTTAAGCCTCTTAATATCTACGTCGAGAAGCCTGGTGCTTGGAAGCTTATACTCCTCTATGTCTGAAGCGTAGACGCCCATCCATCTTGCCTTCGGCGTAGCCAGCTCAGGGACATGTGCAGCGTTCGCTGAGCCGGAGATTATTACTTGAGCTATGTGGAGCCCCCATGGGTCTGCGTCGGTGAAAATGTAGACGGGTAGGTCAAGCTCAGTGTTGAGCCTTCTTATTAAGCGTCTTGTGGCGCGTGGAGCTTGGCCGGCTGTGTGTATGAGGATAGCGTTGTATTTCTTCCAAGCCTTCTCCTCTACGAACCTTGTGAACATGGCGCCCTTCTCGATGCATAGAACCTTGTCGGCGGAGGTTTTCACGAATTTTGATGTGGCTAAGGCCGGGCCTATCATGAGCCCGTCTGGGTGGGAGGTCAGGTTGATCCTCCTGCCCTCGTAGCCTTTAACAGTGTATTCAATAGTCAGGTCAGCGAATATTGCGCTCCTCTCCTCAGGGTATATTTTGAAGTCTTCTCTGGGCGACCCTATTACGGATTCAAGCTCCGTTATTATCCTGTCAGACTCACTCTGATCCTCGAAACCGAGTTCAACGCCCTCAGCCATGTAGAAAACGTCTCTGAGAGTACTGGTTTTATCCTCGTCTATAAGCTTCCTCGCTAGGCTTGCGACCCATACAAGCTGAGTTAAAGGCTTAAGATGCTTCACGTTACGCGAAGTGCGGATAGCCTTCTTAGGTCCTAAAACATAATGCCCCTTCTTCTCGTCGAATATTATGTTGTCAACTGTTCTCAGAGGAATCTCGAGAGAGGGAGGCTCCTTCTTCTCAACCTGCTTAAGCACCTGGAGGGCCATGCTAACTATGCTTCTCTTAGCCTTCGACTCTTTTTTCATTACTTGTTTAAGCCTCTTAGAATAAGGCTTTTAAGCATTAGTTGAAAACCGCTTGGTAAACAGGGCTAGGCTTGAACAGAAACCTATTTAGGAGGCTCATACCACTTTTCCCTCGAGGCGGCAGGTAGGCTTGGGGGGCTCGCCATCCCCTGTAACCTGAAACTGGCGACACGCAGGGAGCGGATAACCGTGGGGACAGGGCTGATTCACGCAGCCGGCGGCGGCTGGTCTGTGAAGACTGTCCTTACTGGGCAGGTGTAGCAGCCGCATCCGCTGTAGGGTGGGTGTGTCTGCCTAATTACCGAACCCCGCTAGGCCCGGGAGGGAGCAGCGGTAAGGTAAGCTACCTGCGTTAGTATGAGACGGCCGGAGGGTAAACCAGTTGCATGCTGGTTGCGTTGAAAAAGCTCGATCTTCACGGGGCTGCCGCCTCTTTAAACATGTTTTATGGCAGGTATCGAATAACTTATAGAAATACTCTTCAAACGAGGCTATATCAGGGAATAGTAAAATAAAGTGGAATATGAAGGATTGGTTATATAAGGCTCAATCCGTAAACTATTTTAAGCCTCAAGTATTCTCATGTGAGTTAACGGGGTACAGCAGTAATCAATGTGCGGAATAATAGGTTACATCGGTCGGAAGAATGCAGCCCCAATAGTTTTAAATGGGTTGAAACACCTCGAGTACAGGGGGTATGATTCCGTAGGATTTGTAGGAGTCCATAATGGAAGGCTAATAGTTAAGAAGAATGTTGGAAAAGTGGATGAGGTTCACGCTAGGCTGAACTTTTTGGAGCATAATGTTAATCTGGCTCTGGGGCACACTAGGTGGGCTACTCACGGCAGGGTTACGAAGACCAATGCTCACCCTCATACTGATTGCACTGGCAATATTGCGATAGTCCATAACGGGATAATAGAGAACTATCAAGACTTGAAGAAGGAGCTGGCTTCCAAGGGTCATGTTTTAAAAAGTAGGACGGACAGCGAGGTCATAGCCCATCTCATAGAGGAGGAAACGAAGAACGGCGGGAGCTTCGAAGAGGCTTGCTGTAGAGCTTTCAAAAGGCTGCAGGGGGTGTACGCTGTGCTCGCAGTCAAGAGCGATGAGTTTAAGATGATTGCTGTGAAGAAAGGGTCTCCACTAGTCATAGGGATTGCTGACCACGGGTGCTTCGCAGCCAGCGACGTACCTGCTTTCATAGACTATACTAAGAAAGTGGTTTATCTCTACGATTACGATATGGTTGCGCTAAGCCCTGATCCAGCCTTCTACACTATTAAGGATGGAGCACTGTTAGAGGTAGAGAGACCTGTCCAAAGCGTTGAGTGGAGCGTTGAGAAAGCTAGGAAAGGAGAGTTCGAGCACTTCATGCTTAAGGAAATCATGGAGCAGGTTGAGACAATACAGAGGGCAGCAGCCCAAGAGAAAAAGATTCTTGAGAAAATCGCGAAGGAGATAAGGAGGGCTCGCGGAGTCTTCCTAATAGGATGCGGCTCAAGCTACCATGCCTGCCTTACAGCAAGCTACGTTTTCTCCAAGGTTGCGAAGGAGCATGTGAACGTGGTATTAGCATCAGAGTTCCCGAACTACGAGCATTTCCTAACCAAGAGGACATTGATAATCGCAGTCTCCCAGTCAGGCGAAACATACGATGTGCTTGAGGCGATTAGAGCAGGCAAGAAGAAGGGGAGCAAAGTAATATCTATAGTTAATGTCATGGGCTCCAGCCTAGCTAGAGAGTCAGACTCATTCCTGCTCATGCATGCGGGCCCAGAGATATGCGTCCTATCCACTAAAACCTATACTTCGCAAATAGCTCTCTTAATCCTGTTAGCATACACATTAGCCGGGAAATACGAGGAAGGCAGGAAAAGACTGAAATACCTTTGGAACGTCATCTACTACCTGACCTCGGCCAACACTAGAAACAGGATAATGGAGCTGGCTGAGAAACTGAGGAACAAAGAACACATATTCTGCATAGGCAGAGGACTACAGTATCCGACAGCAATGGAAGCAGCATTGAAGATTAAGGAGTCAAGCTACATTCATGCTGAAGCTTTCGCCGGAGGAGAGTTGAAACACGGTACCATCGCGCTGATTGAGAAAGGCACTCCTTGCATAGTCTTCGTCTCAGCGGAAAACGAGAGTGGAATACTGTCGAACGCGATGGAGATAAAGTCGAGAGGAGGATACATAATCGGCATCTCTCAGAAAAACAACGAAGTATTCGACTACTGGATTAAAGTGCCCGAGTGTGGAACAGAAAACCCCATCGTACAGATAATACCTATCCAAATACTAGCATACCAGCTGACTGTTTTAAGAGGCTACGACCCAGATAAGCCCCGAAACCTAGCGAAGAGCGTGACGGTAAAATAATAATTCAAGCCACTTGTCGGAGACCAGTAATCCTCGCCCTGATCATTTAGCTGGGAAACGCTTTCTTAAAAATAGAAGAAGAATGGAAATGAAACCGAGAATTAGAAATACTATGAAAATCATTTTGAAACTCTGATCACCATGAGAAGCCGCTGAAAATATTTCTTTTCGAATAGTAAAAGCATCCCCATTTAACGAAAAGTAGGTTAAAACAATAACCTTAGCTTCGTTAGAACCGAATGGAAGAGAGATGCTCACATCTTGTTCTGATTCAAGCAGAGGAATGAAAAAACAGGTTGAGGATTCGTTGATTGGCAGCCTTATTAAGTTTGAAACCTGCTTAACAGCAATCTCCTCATGGCTTACTATCACGCTTACGGCAGCCGCATCCCCACTTCCACTGTTAATGATGTTTAGCAGAATGTTACTGTCAACAGTAGTTCCCTCCAGACTGATAAGGGGGTTGGGAGAGGCTTCTATTTCAGTTTCCTTAAAAAATTCGGCGAATCCCCCCGTCAACCCTAAGTATCTAAACCCGTACTCCCTACTCGGTTCAATTTCACTCCCCTCATGCCATTCGTTCCAAGTGCAGATTAGAATCATATCAGGGTCACTGGCTAACGCGCCTCTCCAGGTTTCCTCATAATAGGCTCCGTCCCTCCTGTCAACATAGCTACCGGGAACCCTTATCTTCCTATCGTCGTACCCAGGGGAGACTGTAGCAACCCAAATCTTTCCGAATAGCCTTACGGATTTCGCCTCACCAACATAGGTCGAATTGAAATCCTCCACCCATATCGGATTATAAGTATGAAGCCCGTCGAAAACCCTCAAGTATGAGGTGTCGAAAGTGTCCGCAATAAAGGTCGCGTTAATCCCTGTTTCAAACCAAACCTCCTCCATCACGCTCCCCCAGAAACTCGGATCCCTGTCATAAGCGCTTACAGAATAAATGAATATTATTGGGCTCCCATTGATCTTCAGAAACGAGGGGGCTCCAGAATACCTTCTAAGAACGTAGGAAAGCTCGTTAACAATCTGTTCCTTACTAATATCTCTGACAGATTCATAGTAGATAGTTACATTAAAGTTTTCCTCATTCGCCACCCTCACTATTTTCCTGAGAGCTATGTCTTCAAAGGAGTCAATACCCCACCATGAACAGACAAAACCATCAACTCCGAACGCCTTCGCCAATCTTATATGGACTCTTATCAGGTTCTCATCCTGAGAATCATAGGGACCAAATAGGGGATAATGAGTAGAGCTGCCTATTTCCCTGTAGCCCACTCCCTCCCAATGGCTCCAGACACCGGAACCCCCCTGAGGATTCCCATACCACGGATAGTAGAAGGCAAGCAACACCGGCTCCACGATTTTCCTTCCAGGTATACTTGTTTCAACCGCTTTAAATCCTCTGAAGACCCCCGTCAAGTTGAACCTTCTTGGATTCCTGGGATCCCCCTGAACACTGCCTGAGTTGGTAAGAACCTCCCCAAGCCTCAGCTCACCATCCTCCACACCGTATATCTTTAAGACGGTTTCCCCTAGGTCGCCTTTCTCAATAAGCAGACTTAAATTCCTATCTTCAACTTGCGCTAAAGCATCAATAACTATCGTTACATTCGACGCATCTTGCTTCCCCTTGGAAATCGAAATAGCGTTGAAAAATATCGAGCACCTTAGCTGAGAAGCGTTCACACCGGAAACCACAGAGTAATTTAGCCTGATGAAAGAAACGTTGAAAAGAGTAAGCCTTGTCCAGTCGGAAGTTGTTGAAACAACAATTCTCAGAGGATAAGCTTGAACAGGCTCCTGCGCCCCTACAAGCCTCATGGAGAAAGCAACGTAGAGAAGTAAGAAGACTATGATAAGATGCCTCTTCCCCATCCGCCTTTGAAAGCCGTATTATTTTTTAAGCCTTTCTGTGAACGTCTTAAGTAACCTTACCATCTCACCTCCTAGCAACACCCCTTTCAAGAAAAAGTTAATAGCCAGCCTAAAAACTAAAGAGAACAGGGGCCGGTGGCCCAGCATGGTTAAGGCGCCCGACTAAAAAACTGAGGGCGAAGCTGATAACCGGGAGATCGCCGGTTCGAATCCGGCCCGGCCCATTTTAAATAAATTATTGTCTTTCCATCGATTGATGTAGCAGAGCAATTAAAAAGGGGTCCCTATGAAGCGGGTTGAAAGAAATAGAGTCCCCCGTTCATATGAAAAACATATCAAAACCGTTTTTATATACGGATCCGGCTGGAATTTGAACCTGTGAACATTTACCTCCGCAGTTTCAATTTTCACGTATATGCTCATAACCTGAAAAAATCAATCGAGTACCTTCGCAAGATGGGTTTCTTCCAAGACTATTCCAGTTTGTCCTCCGAAGAGATGCTTGAGAAGATCTTCGATGAAGAAACATGTTATGAGAATGCCTGGTGGACTGGTA